>JAAGKN010000022.1_pt1 | contig 245699 bp, 248 predicted proteins | sample 6206371 | NCBI WGS metagenome assembly JAAGKN01 (sample SAMN11533720, study PRJNA540317) | gut metagenome | isolation source: fecal pellets from male and female animal of same cohort | host: Peromyscus leucopus | place: USA:CA | collected 2017 | reverse complement strand
ACATAAACAAACATCGACATATTGTTTTATCACTATTTAAAGTTTACGGCTAAACGAAAAATAGTGAATCAATTATCCCGTCGGATAATCAATCCACTATTAAGCTTAGAATGTTTTTTATGCGAAATTATGAAGATGAATTTTTCGAAGGCGAAAGAATTTTATATGGATTAAAAGATGCAAATCTTAATGAAATAATATTTGGCAAAGGGGAATCTCCGCTTAAAGAAGTGAAAAATATTAATATTGAAAACTCAGTATTTAAATGGAAATATCCTCTATGGTACGATGAAAATATAAAAGTTAGAAATACAGTTTTTGAAACAATGTCGCGTAGCGGTATCTGGTACACAAAAAATATTTCAATTAAAGATTCAGCTTTACAGGCTCCTAAACTGTTTAGACGCTGTGAAAATATAAGTTTAGATAATGTTCATTTTTCAAATGCTGAAGAAACCATGTGGACATGCAAAGATATAAAAATTAGAAATTCACAAATTAATGGTGATTATTTTGGTAAAGATAGTGAAAATATTTATTTAGATAATGTTTCAATTATTGGAAATTACTGCTTTGATGGTGGCAAAAATATTGAAGTTCACAATTCAAATTTTGTTTCTAAAGATGCGTTTTGGAATTGTGAAAATGTAGTAATTTATGATTCAACTCTTGATGGTGAATATTTAGCATGGAATACTAAGAATTTAAAATTAGTTAATTGTATTATTCAAAGTAAACAGGGACTTAATTATATTGAACATCTAGAAATGAAGGATTGTAAATTAATTAATTCAAATTTAGTTTTTGAATATGTTTCTGATATTAATGCCGAGATTACTACTAAGATTGATAGTATAAAAAATCCAATTTCTGGAAATATCACTGTACCTAAAATTACTCAATTAATTATGGATCCAACTAAGATTGATCCAAACAAAACTATAATAAATTGTGATACGGTAGAAATAAGAACTGAAGAGTCAGATACAAATCAAAAAGCAAAGAAGGCAAAATATGAAGTATGATTTTGAAACTGTGCCAGATAGACGCAATATTGATTCAATTAAATGGAATGTAAAACCAGGTCAGCTTCCAATGTGGATTGCCGATATGGATTTTAAGGTAGCACCAGAAATTGTCAAGGCAATGGAAAAGAAAATCCAGCTTGGAGCTTTTGGTTATGAATGGCCAGGAGATGATTATTTTAAAGCTGTAATTAATTGGCAAAAACAAGAACATGGTCAAGATGCTAAAAAAGATTGGATGATTTTTACAACTGGAGTTGTGCCAGCGATATCTTCAATTGTTCGCAGAGTTGCACACACTGGTGATAATGTACTCGTTCAAGAGCCTGTTTATAATATTTTTTATAATTCAATTGAAAATAATGGTCGTCATGTTTTATCCAATGATCTTATTTTTAATGGAAAAGAATATCAAATTAATTGGGAGGATTTAGAAGAAAAATTAGCCAATCCATTGACAACGTTGATGATTTTTTGTAATCCACATAATCCAATTGGAAAAGTTTGGACGAAAAATGAAGTACAAAAAATTGCTGAGTTATGCTATAAGAATCATGTTGTATTGTTATCAGATGAAATTCATGGCGACTTAGTCAGAGAAGGAATCGACTATACTCCAGCTTATAGTGTAGAGGGCAAAGCTCAAAATAATGTGATTTCTTTAGTTTCACCAAGTAAAACTTTTAATGTGGCAGCTCTTCATTCAGCTACTGCAATTATTCCGGGCGATAATCTTCGCAATGTAGTCAATCGAGGACTAAATAGCGATGAGATTGCTGAACCAAATCTTTTAGCTATTCCAGCAACGATTGCTGCATATGAAAAAGGACATGAGTGGTTAATGGAGTTGAAGTTACAATTGCAAAAAAATTTTGCTTATGCTGGAGAAGAAATTAATGCTAAAATACCTGAAGTATATATCATTCCTTCAACTGCAACTTATTTGATGTGGTTGGATATAAGTAAAATTACTAGTGATAGTCAAAAGTTAGTTCAATATCTTAAACAAGAAACTGGACTAATAGTTTCAGCCGGTAATATTTATCGTGGGAATGGTTCTAGTTTTATTAGAATAAACTTAGCTTGTCCAATGAAGCTTGTTGAGGATGGAATAAGCCGACTAATTAGTGGTATTAAAAAGTTTCAAAAAAATTTATAAAAATAAAGAAAGTGGTTTCATTTATTTGCCGAAAAAGTATATACTTTATGTGAGGTGATTTTAAATGGAACCAATTTTTTTAACGCCATATTTTAGACCAAAAATTTGGGGCGGTCGTAAATTAGATACAATTTTTCATTATGATATTCCAGAAGGAAAAGTTGGAGAAGCGTGGATTATTTCTGGCTATAAAGATGATGCTTCAACGGTAACTTCAGGGCCACTTAAGGGAAAGAGCTTAAGAGAAGTTTATCATGAACATCCAGAATTATTTGGCAATCCTAAGTCAAAAGAGTTTCCATTGCTTGTTAAATTCTTGGATGCTAATGATAATTTATCTGTTCAAGTTCACCCAGATGATGACTATGCTAATAAAGTAGAAAATGATTCTGGTAAAACTGAGAGCTGGTATGTGTTACAAGCAGATCCCGGTGCATATTTGATTTATGGTCATCATGCAAAAAGCAAAGCAGAACTTACGGAAATGATAAAAAAAGGTGAATGGGATAAGTTACTTCGCAAAGTTCCAATAAAAAAAGGAGCCTTCTTCTATGTACCAGCAGGAACTATCCATGCTTTGACTAAAGGTAGTTTAGTTATTGAAACTCAACAATCAAGCGATGTTACTTATCGTCTTTATGATTATGATAGAGTTGATAAAAAAACAGGAAAAAAGCGAGAACTCCATACTCAAAAGTCGATTGATGTAACAACAGTTCCGCATCAAGATCCTAAATTAGATATTCATACTGAAAAAGTACAAGATGCGGAAATTAAGACATTAGTTGAGCCACCAGTTTCACCACATTTTTATTTGTGGCAAATTGATTTAGATGGAACTTGGCAAACCAGTCTCAATAATCATCCTTATTTATTAGTTTCAGTAATTGATGGTAAAGGAACTATTGAATCTAATGGTCAAAAATGGAATTTAAAGTTAGGAGATAATTTAATTATTCCAAATGAGATGAAGAATTTCACTTTCACTGGTAAAATGAGAATTGTTATGTCTGCTCCAGATGAAGAGCAAGAATAAAATTTTCAAAAAGGAAGTGGCCCTTGATGATATATATCGCGTGTGGCAGTGTAATGATGGTAGTAGGATTTATTTGGTTGATAAGTCCTGCAAAAAAGCCTAATCGTCTATATGGTTATCTATCATATCTAGCCCAGGTAAATTCGGAGAGCTTTAAATATGCTCAAAAAATTGCTAGCTATTGGCTTTTACTATTCGGTACAATTCAGGTAGTATTAGGTATGATAATTCATTTTTTGAATTGGGATCGCTACTTTCTTTTATGGCTGCTAACTTTTTATTTGTTTATTTTGTTTCCAATTGTTTGGACTGAAAAAAGTTTGAAATTGTTTTTGCAAAAACGTGGTCAGCTTCCAAGAGATTATGTCGATCCTGATAAAATTAAGAAAACAAGAACAAAAGGATTTAAGGATTGAATATGAATTTAAAAATTTTAATGGTTGAAGATGACAAGTCTGTTGCAGAAATGATGGGGATGTTTTTCAAAAAAGAAGGTTGGGAGCAAGTTATTGCGGTTGATGGTGAAGAAGCTGTCAATAAATTTGAACAAGATCCAGCTAGTTATGATTTAATTACGCTGGATCTTAATTTGCCTAAAAAAGATGGTATTCAAGTTGCTAAAGAAGTTAGGGCTATTTCTCCTACTGTCCCAATTATTATGCTTACAGCGCGTGGAAGTGAATCTGATCAAGTGTTGGGTTTAGGCGTAGGAGCGGATGATTATGTGACAAAGCCCTTTAGTCCTTTGGCTTTAATTGCACGTATCAAGGCTCTTCATCGTCGAGTAATGATGGATGATTCTAAAGGTGATGAAAGCGAAAATATACAAGATTATGATATCAAGACAGAGCATCTAATGATTTCAACTGCTAGACGTGAAGTTAGTTTTGATGGTCAACCAGTTAGAAATTTAACACCAAAAGAATTTGATTTACTGTTTACTTTAGCACAAAAACCTAAACAAGTTTTTTCACGAGAACAGTTATTAGAACTTGTGTGGGGTTATGAATATTATGGTGAAGAGCGAACGGTTGATGCTCATATTAAAAAACTGCGTCAAAAATTAGAAAAAGTTGGTCCTCAAGTTATTCAAACTGTTTGGGGTGTAGGATATAAATTTGATGATTCTAAGGTTGAATAATGAAGTTAATCTATCAACACATGCTCGGATTTTTGATAATAATAATTACTACTATTTCAATTATTGGCTATGCGGAAATTGATTATGCTAAAAATCAAGCTTATTCGCAAAATTATCACCGTATGGAAAATTATGCAGATTCTTTGGGACAGCTTGCAATTAATGAAGGAAGAAATGGAGAAGCTGTTTTAAGCGATAATTTTTTAACTCAATTGCAATTTGTTTTGCAAGGAGATGATATGCAATTTAGGATTTTTAATGGTCAAAATGAGCAAATTTATCCTAAAGTGCCTAATCAAGTAAAATTATCTAAAAAAGTTTTTGCCACTTTGAAAAAGGGACAAGAAATTCGAATCAAAAACAATAATGTTGGTCGTTCTTATATTGGTAAGACTAAAGATGCTTATACAGGCGTATTAATGCCGTGGATGAATGGTAAAAAACTAGTTGGTGTTATTTGGCTAGGATCAAGAGTAAAAAATGTTGAAAGACCCATTATGATGGCAAAGCACAATTTGATGAACGCTTTAATTGTGACTTTAGTTGTAGGATTGGTATTAAGTTTAATTATTTCGTATTATTCAACAGCTAAAATTAAGCGTTTATCAAGAGCCACTAAAAAAGTTGAAGCAGGAGACTTTGATGTTCATCTTGAACATAAAAATAGTGATGAAATTGACCAATTAGCTGGAAACTTTAATCAAATGGTTAAAGCTCTAAAAGAATCTAATGAAGAAATTAAAGCTCAAGAAAAACGACGCGACCAATTTATGGCAGATGTTGCTCATGAAATGAGGACCCCTTTGACCACTATCAATGGGATTCTTGAAGGATTACAATATGATGCAATCCCTGAAGAATCCAAGCCACAGTCGATTTCTTTAATGAAGCATGAAACTAAGAGACTCATTAGGCTAGTTAATGAAAACTTAGATTACGAAAAAATTCGTAGCAATCAAGTTTCTCTGTATAAGAGTGAGTTTAATGCGGCAGATGTATTGCATGATGTGCAAACGCAGCTGCAACAAAATGCTAAAAAGGCAAATGATAAATTAATTGTTGAATGTCCTGAAAATTTGCCAATTTATGCGGATAGAGATCGCTTCACTCAAATTGTAGTTAACTTAACTCAGAATGCGATTCAGTTTACACATGATGGTAAAATAACGCTTTTAGGACGCAGAATTGACCATGCAGTCCAAATTCAAGTAAAAGATAATGGAATTGGAATGAGTAAAGAACAAATGAAATATATCTTTGAGCGTTTCTTTAAAGCGGATCCTTCCAGAGCTCGTTTAGGAACTGGTGAGTCTGGGTTAGGATTAGCAATTGTATATTCACTTGTTAAACAGCATGGAGGAGAAATTTCTGTAGAATCTCAACCGAATAAAGGCGCTACTTTTACTGTGATTATTTATGATAACGGTTATGAGAAAAATAATAATATATGATTTTTTATAGATTAAAAAAGCTGACAAAATGTCAGCTTTTTTGCTTGATTTTTTATTTATTTTTAGTTTGAGTTTCTTTTTGAGAGGTTGACTTATTAGTAAGGCTGTTGTTTTTAACAGTATCAGGAACTTCGGTAATTTCTTTTTGACGTCCACGTAATTCTGCTGCATCAGTTTTATATAAACTAGTAGTTGAGCCATGATGTTGAGAGTAAAGTGAAGTTGATTTTTCTTTTAATTTTTGTCTTAATTCTATCATCTGTTCATAATTTGTTAAGTAATCAAATTGAGCTGGATCAACCGGTTTAAAACCAATTGGAGTATAGAATCTAAGTAAGTTATGATTATTCAATAAGTCAGAATATTTTAATGATTGTTTGGCTTCTTTTGCTAAAGAGGTGATTTCACGCTTTTCTTGTGAAGTAAAGTTGATGATTTGTTTTCCGCTCTTTCGGTCATAAACTACCCCCTTAATTCCTTTACCACCGATAATGACATATTTGCCACTTACAATTGTTCCATTTCTAAAGACTATCCAATCTTTATATTTAGGGGAAAGCATATCACTACCAAATTGAATATAATTTTTATTTTTAATACCTAGTAAGTGGAGTAATGTAGGTAAAACGTCAATTTCACCCCCAACCTTATCTTTGATTTCACCTTTGAGATTAGCAGCATGAATCATAAACGGAACACGTTGCATTTGTACATTATTGAAACTATTCCAAGTATCTGAACTTTCACCAATAATCGGTGCTAAAGTTTCATTTTCACTATTTGATAAACCATAATGATCTCCATAAATTACAATCATGGTATTTTTGTATAGTCCAGAAGCTTTTAAATAATTGAAAAACTCGCGAACGGCTTGGTCTAAATAATGCGCAGTTTCGAAGTAGTTATTAATGGTTTCGTCTCTAGTATTAGTTGTCTTGAACTTAGGGTCTAAATCCTCTTTATCCATTGAAAAAGGAATGTGATTAGTAACAGTAATATATTTAGCATAAAATGGCTGTTGCATTTGTTCTAAATATTTAACACTTTCAGAAAAAAGTAATTTATCTTTTAAACCGTAACCAATTTTATCGTTAGTTTTGTTACTGAAATAATTTTGGTCAAAGAAATAGTTATAACCAAAATTTTTGTAAACTTCATTACGATTCCAAAAAGTTCCGACATTTCCGTGAAAAACTGCTGAAGTATAACCATCTTGACGTAAAATTTGAGGGGCTGCTTGAAATGTGTTTTCAGAGCCTAGAGAAGTAAAAAGTGACCCATCTGAAATTCCATAACTACCTGTTTCAAGCATGGTTTCTGCATCACTTGTACGCCCAAGTCCTACTTGGTGATAAAAGTTTTTAAAGCTAATGGTATGAGGATTTTTATAAATAGAATTTAAAAATGGAGTAACTTCTGTGCCGTTAATTTTTAAATTAATCAAAAATTGCTGGAAACTTTCAAGGTGAATAATAACTACATTCTTTCCTTTTTCTTTTCCAAAGGTTGTTCCAGCTAAAGCATGGTGTTTTTTGGTATAGTTGATTATTTTATTAAGATCTGATGAGTTGGCATTCTTGTTTACTTGTACTGTTTGAGCATTTTTAATGCCGTCGTATACCGTATAAGTATCTAAACCAAGATACTTAACAATATAAGAACGATCAAAAGTATTTCTTAATAAACGTGGTCTTGATGATTCGGCCAAAAACATATTTAAAGTTAGCATAAATGCTCCAAATGAAGTGATGGCAAATGGTGTTGAAAGACCATAAGACTTTGGATCAATTTTAATTTTTTTAGTAATCAATAAAGCAATGATAATAATTAAATCTAACCAAATGAAAATATCACTAGGATGAAGTAAACTAACTGCACTTTTACCTAAACCGGGAGCAACTTTTCCGGCATTGGTGATGGTCTTCATTGTAATGAAGTCAGAAAATTGCCGATAGTATAAAATATTTGCAAATAAAAGGACCGTATTTAAAAAGTCCATTACCAACATTGCAATGTATGATACTAGTGGACGAGGAAAGTAAAAACCGATACCAATCAATAAGATTGCTGTGCCGATTGGACTTGTCCACATGATTATATGTTGGTAGGGATCGCTAAGACCTAAATTAAAATCAACATAGGCCGCAAAAATATATTTGATCCAAAATAAAACTACCAGTAACGTAAAAAATCCAGTACGGGTTTGAATGAAATTGAGTAGTGTTTTTTTCATAATTTCTCCTTATTAACTTCTTCATTTTAATGGTTATAAAAAAAATAGACAATCTTTTAGTGAGAGTTAGTAGTTTTTTAATAATTTTTGATCAAAATTGAGTATAATTTAAATTAGACATTAAAAATTTAAGGGATTTATTATGGTATTTTTTGGACCGCTGTATAATTTATTAGTTAAACTGTATGCAACTAGAATAAATCATTTTCCGTTGATAAAGTTATCACTAGTTGCATTAGATAAAACTGTTTTTTATTTTTTGATTTTTGCTGTAATTCGTTTGATTTGGCTACTTTGTGTTCGTAGAAGGAGATCGATAAAATCTGAAGCTACTGTTTGGATTTTTGCATTTTATATTATTTTAGTTTTAATGCTGACAACATTTAGGGATACATATTTTCCGTGGCAAATTCAACTGCATTTAAAAAGACCGCTTAGCGACATAAATTTGACATTTATGGAAGAGACATGGAAATTAATTTATGCGCAAAGTAGGGTAGATTTTATTTATAATTCATTTGGAAATGTTTTATGTTTCGTACCGATTGGTTTTTTGGCGCCGATAGTTTTTTCAAAAAAGCAAACTTTTTGGAGAGTAACTTTGTTAGGGATGCTGTTTTCGATTTGTATTGAAGTTATGCAATTCTTTTTAGCAACAGGAGTTAGCGATATTGATGATGTATTTTTTAATACTTGTGGTTGTATAATTGGTTACGGTTTCTTTATGATGTTTAAAAGAATTAGGCGGAATTTTTAAATTATAATAAGACTGGTATTTATGTAACAAAATTGCTAAAATAGGTCTTGTGAAATAAATATTTTATCTAGTTAGGAAGCAGATTTATGAGTTTAATTAATTTTGATAGTAGTAAATTAGCTCCATTTGTTCACAAAAACGAATTGAGCGAAATGCAAGCTATGGTAAATGCTGCTAACACTGAACTCCGCGATGGTACTGGTGCTGGTAGTGATTTTCTTGGTTGGCTTAACTTGCCAGTTGATTATGACAAAGATGAATTTGCACGCATTAAGAAAGCTGCTAAGAAGATTCAAAGCGATTCAGAAGTATTGATTTGTATCGGTATTGGTGGTTCATACCTTGGTGCACAAGCTGCAATTGAATTTTTGAACAGTAACTTTTACGGTAAGGAAAAGAGCGATTACCCAACTGTAGTATTCTGCGGTAATTCACTTTCAGGTTCATACCTTTACGACTTAATTGAATGGCTTGGTGATAAGGACTTTAGTATCAATGTTATTTCTAAGTCTGGTACTACTACTGAACCATCAGTAGCATTCCGTATTTTTAAAGCTAAGCTTATTGAAAAATACGGTAAAGAAGAAGCTGCTAAGAGAATTTACGCAACTACTGACCGTGCTAAGGGTGCTTTGAAGACTGAAGCAGATGCAGAAGGTTACGAAGAATTCGTAGTTCCAGATGATATTGGTGGTCGTTTCTCAGTATTGTCAGCTGTTGGTTTGCTTCCAATTGCTGCAAGTGGTGCTGATATTGATGAATTAATGAAGGGTGCAGCTGACGCTCGTGCAGACTACACTGACACTGATTTATCAAAACCTACTCCATACCAATACGCAGCAATTCGTAACATTCTTTACCGTAAGGGTTACACTACTGAAATTGTTGAAAACTATGAACCAACATTAGAATGTTTGGTGAATGGTGGAAGCAATTAATGGGTGAATCAGAAGGTAAAGATCAAAAAGGTATTTACCCATCTAGTGCTAACTTCACTACTGACCTTGCACTCACTTGGTCAATACATCCAAGAAGGTCTTCGTAACATCTTTGAAACTGTTATTCGTGTAGAAAAGCCACGCCATGATGTTAAGATTCCAGGCGACAAAGAAAACCTTGATGGTCTTAACTTCTTAGAAGGTAAGAGCTTAAATTACGTAAATGACCGCGCTTATGAAGGTGTTGTTTTAGCTCACACTGATGGTGGTGTTCCTGTAATGACTATTAACATTCCAGATCAAACCGCTCATACTTTGGGCTACATGATTTACTTCTTCGAATTAGCAATTGCTATTTCAGGTTACTTGAATGGTATTAACCCATTCAACCAACCAGGTGTTGAAGCTTACAAGCGCAATATGTTTGGTCTTCTTAACAAGCCAGGCTATGAAGACTTGCATGACGACTTAACTAAGCGTCTTTAATAATAAATAATCTACTTAGTATAATTGATGGTTAACAGATGATTATACAGCAGAAATAAGCTAATTTTAGCTAAAGAAAGAGTAGAAGCTTTTTGCTTCTACTCTTTTTCATTGAAAGGGAATGTGTTTGTGAATAAAGAAACGAGTAGTAAAAATGTACTTGCAGTTTTAGCTGCAGCTTTTATGTCTTTTGTGGGAATTTTGACAGAAACTAGTTTGAATGTTACTTTTCCAACGATGATGAAACAATTTAAGGTAAGTTTAGATACAATTCAATGGACGACTACGGGCTATTTATTAATGATTGCAATTGTTATGATTACTTCGTCTTATTTGAATGAAAGATTTACCGCTAAACAGCAATTTTCTGTAGCATGTATTGGTTTTATCATTGGGAGTTTAATTAGCGCAGTTGCACCTAATTTTGTAATTTTACTGTTGGGGCGTCTGGTATCAGCTCTTGGAGCAGGATTAAGTACGCCATTAATGTTTAATATGATTACTGAAATAATGCCTAGAGCTAAATGGGGCGTTTATATGGGAATTGCCGGATTAGTAATTGCGATGGCCCCCACTCTGGGTCCAGCTTTTGGAGGCGCTGTAACTTATTATATGAATTGGCGCTGGATTTTTATAATTGTAGTAATTTTTGCAGCTATGGTATTTATTATGGGAATATTTGTAGTTGGAAAATATCATGAACAAAAAGATAATGGCTTTGACTGGTTGAATTTTATTATTTTATCTGGGGCTTTTGTGAGTTTAACAATTGGTATTAACCAAATTAGTCATGGATTAGCTAATTGGAAATTGTGGGGGTTGTTATTATTAGCAGGAATATTATTTTATACTTTTGCTAAACTTTCCAAAAAATCTACTAAAAAATTATTAGATTTAGCTGTTTTCAAGCAAAAAGCTTTTATTTATGGGGCTCTCGCATATTTTCTTTTGCAATTCATTAATATCGGAACTAGTTTTGTTTTGCCAAACTATGTTCAAATTGTTAGTCACCAAAGCTCACTTGTTGGAGGGCTAATTTTATTACCAGGAAGTATTATTGCTGGTTTACTTAATCCATATTTTGGAAAATTATATGATAACATGGGAGCAAGATTGCCTCTTTATTTAGGAGGAGGCTTAATGACAATCAGTAGTATTTTATTTGCTATTTATGGATTAGATTTAACTGTTATGATGATAATGATAATCTATGGGATTTTAATGTTAGGTCACAGAATGGCTTTCAGTAATACTTTAGCTGAATCGCTAAAGCTTCAACAAGGTAACTTACGTGCAGATGCTACGGCTGTATGTCAAACTAGCCAACAATTAGCAGGATCTATTGGAACTGCTATTTTGGCATCAATTATTGCTATTTCTCAAAATAAAGGTGGGGCATCATATGCGGTTTTGACTGCTAAAGGAAGTCAAATGGCATTTTGCTTTACAAGTATATTAGGTCTAATAATTTTAGGATGCTACTTAAGACTCTTTAGATTAGAAAAAATCAAGACAAAAACTAAAAAATAGACTATAATTATAGTGAATGATTGAAAATAAGTGAGATTAAAAAGGCGACTGAACACCAGTCGCCTTTTTCTTTATTTGGAGTTTTCCTTTAAAAAGCTTTGGATAATCTTTTCTCGCATAGCTAAAAAGATTAAATTATGACTTGTGGGATGAACACGATTTGTTAAAAGTACTAGACCTGATTTTTTAATTCTATCAAGAATAATTAAAGTCCCGGTAAAGCCAGTATGTAAAATTATTGGATAATTATATTTAGGGTCAAAGCGTAAATCCCATCCCCATGAACGCGGCTTTACAGTTCGTGGATTTTTGTTATCAAATAATTGTTCAACTACGTTTTGGCTATAAGGTAAAATATTTTGATTTAATCCTAAATATCCTTGACTGATGTGGATTAAATCTTCCATTGTAGAAAATAATCCCGCAGAACCGCAATCACTTCCAAGCTGTCTGGCTTTAGGATCATGTGGGATACCTTGAAGTATTTTTCCATTAACTAAAGCTGTAGGTACACAAAATTGGGGCTCAGGCCAAAAAGATGTATGAGAAAGTCCCATAGGTTCAAATATTTCATCCATTGCTACTTCTTGAACCGGTTTATTGAAAATACTTTTAATAACTAAACCTAGTAAGATGAAGTTAGTATCTGCATAGCGCATTTTAGTTCTGAATTCATCAGTAACTGGTAAATTTACTAACGCATCTAAAAGCTCGTCATGATTTAAATTATCACGGTTTTCAATCCATCCTCGAATACCACTGGTATGAGTAAGTAAGTGAAATAAACGAACTTGAGAATTTTTAAATTCAGGAATAAACTTCGAGACCGGTTCACTAAAATTCAGTTTACCTTGATCATATAATTTTAATAAAATATTTTCAGTTGCCAATACTTTGGTTAAACTGGCTAAATCGTATTCAGCAAATGGACTTAGCTGAGTTACTTCAGGATAAATACTGGCAAAACCAATGGTTGAAGTGAAAACTTGACTTTTTTTGATAAAAGCATAGTTCACACCAGGTACAATTCTTTCTGAAACCATTGATTCAATTAAATGTTGTGTTGTAGAATAATCAATCATAATAAATAAAGAATAATGCTTTTTTCTTAATAAAACAACTTGACTTTTTTATAATAAAAGTCAATAATATTTATTGTTGAATTTGCCCGTTGGTCAAATGGTTAAGACGCCACCCTCTCAAGGTGGAGTTACGAGTTCAATTCTCGTACGGGTGATATACTGAGATATAGCCAAATTGGTAAGGCACAGGATTCTGGTTCCTGGATGTTTCGGTTCGAGCCCGAATATCTCAATTTTTTAGCAAGTCTTTAGCATTAAATGCTTTTAAAGCATTAATGCTAAAGGCTTTTTTGTTTCTCTGGTTGAATGTGGCTTTTTTGTTTCTCTGGTTGAATGTGGCTTTTTAAAAATTTGGGTGAAAAGGGAAAATCTTCTAAAAAAATATAACTCTCTAATTAGAGAGTCATAAGTATAGATAAAAAACACTGATTTTTGGAATAACACCAAAACGAGCATTAAGTTGAGTTGTGCCAATTCCTGAATTAACGTACATTTTTTTAATATTGGAATTTGGTAATGAATAAATTCCATTAACATATTTTGTAGAGTGATGAGTTCTATGGAGGATTTCATAATTGATACCGGGAATATTAATTTGTCCTCCATGACTATGGCCTGTAAGAGCAATATCATAATTGAAGCCAATATAGTTCAGTACTTGTTCGGGTTCGTGACTAAGCAAAATTTTATATTTTATATTTGAAATATTATTATTGGCAGGAATATAACTATTACCTAAAATCCAATCATCAAGTCCAGTAAATAATACTTTAGAACCATTTTTGGTAGTAAGGTAATAATTTTGATTTTGCAATAAAGTAAAACCGCTTGAATTTATAATATTTTGATATTGGGCTGGAAAACTACGATCATGATTTCCGAATACGGCTAGTTTTACATAGTTTGCTTTTATCTTTTTAAGTTCTTCAATTACATGTTGGTCATCATTATATTTGTCATAATGATCATATAAGTCACCACTGTAGATAACAACATCAGGATTTTGGTCATTAATTTTTTTAACAATTTTATCTAAATCATGATAGGTAAAATTACTTTTAACATGCACATCAGAGAACTGAACAATTTTTAGTGGACGACTACCATTGTTTTGATTAAGTGAAGTATGGTCAACTGTTAAGCGATGCGGTTCAATTTTTATTGCATAAAACATGCAACAAGTGATAATCAATATAAGAACTAAAAGTAGCGAAAGAAATTTATGTTTTTTCATAATGTGTGAAATCCTTTCTCTATTAATAGTACTAGTATAGAAGGTTATTGAAAAAATTGAGTAATATTCATGAAGTTTAATTAATTTTTATTTTTTAGAAAATTAAAATGGTTCAAGTACGAAAACTTGAACCATTATTTTACATACCAGCTTTAATAATTTTCTTTTCAGCCATTGTTTTTCTAAGGGCTAGCATAGCAGTATAAGTTGATAGAATATAAACTTTTTTAGTTGGTAATTTACTGATTTCTTCAATCAAGCTATCATTATCAGGACTTGTGACCATCATTCCAGGATCAAAACCAGCAATTTCAAGTCTAAAGCCCATGTCGTGCCAGCGTTGACCTCCAACTAAAATTTTCTTGATTTTACTCTTGTCCAATCCTTCGAAATCGGCATCCCAAATCCAAGAAGTATCAATTCCATCTGCATGATTGGCGTTCAATAGAGTAATTAATGAATAGTTATCTTGTTCAGTGTTAAGCATATGAAGCACTTCATCAAGGCCAACAGGATTTTTCACTAAGATAAGATCAATATCTTTATTGGCATATTTAATTAATTCCTGACGTCCAAAAATACGTTTATTTTCGGCAAAACTTTCAGCAACCTCTTCATCGCTTAAACCAAACTCTCGAGCAACTGAATAAGCAGCTAAAGCATTATAAATATTGTAAGTACCACCTATACCAATAGAATAATCTTTATTTCCCATTTGGAATTTTAGACTATTAGGAGTTTGATCAATGATTTTGTTGACGGTATAAGTAAGGTCTGGTCTATGATAACCGCAGTTAGGACAGAAGAAGTCACCTAAGTTAGCATAAATACGTTCGTGATAATGAAGTACATGGTCACATTCAGGACATAGAACGCCATCCGTATTTACAGGTGCTTTAAAGTCATTTTCTGCCTTATCGTTTGGTAATTTAAAACCATAAAATACTTTAGGATTTGGTAATTTTACTGATGAAAAAATGCTGGCATCGCCATTCGCAATAACTTTGGCTTTAGGCTCTAATTTTATGCCGTTCACGATTTTTTCATAGGTTGTATAAATTTCTCCATACCTATCCATTTGATCACGGAAGATATTAGTTAAAACAAATGCACTTGGATGAAGCAATTTAGTAACCATTTTAACATTTGCTTCATCAACTTCTAAAACTGCAATCTTGCGACTAACCTTTTTATTTTTATGTGCTAAAAATGCTGTAACAATTCCTTGTTGCATATTTGAGCCTGATGGATTAGTTAAAATATCCCCATATTTTTTCTTTAAAGCTTCAACAATCAAAGCAGTTGTCATAGTTTTACCATTAGTTCCAGTTACGATAATTGTTTCGTAGCCATTAGCCAATGTATTTAATACTTCTGGGTCGATTTTCATTGCAAGTTTTCCTGGAAAACTGGTTCCACCTTTTAAAACGTTGTGTAAGAACCAATATGAGGATTTTCCGGCAACTTTTGCAATACCTGATTTAAAACTCATTTTTGATAATCCCTCACTTTAAAACTAGTTTTTATATTACCATATTAAATGCAAGAAAACGATATTTTTAACGTTGACCACTGCACAAAAATGAAAATTCTTATATACTAGAGAGCGGATATTTTTATAAAAGGGAGAAAAATACATGGCGCAATTATTTTTTCGATATGGTTCAATGAGTAGCGGTAAAACAATTGAAATTTTAAAAGTAGCTCATAACTACGAAGCGCAAGGACGAAAGATTGCACTTTTAACAAGTGGCCTTGATAATCGCAGTGGCGTAGGAACAGTAGCTTCTAGAATTGGTCTTCATCGTCAAGCAACTCCAGTAAGCGATGAAATGAATATCTTTGAATATGTAAAAAGTAATAGTGAAAAAGATATGGCAGCTGGAAATGGAAAAATTGCTTGTGTACTAATTGATGAAGCACAATTTTTAAAAAAGCATCATGTCTTAGAATGCGCTAAAATTGTAGATGAGCTAAAAATTCCAGTAATGGCTTTTGGACTCAAAAATGATTTTCAAAATCATTTGTTTGAAGGCAGTGAAAATTTATTGATTTATGCTGATAAAATTGAAGAGATGAAAACAATTTGTCATTATTGTGGTCATAAGGCTACAATGAATTTACGAATTAATAATGGTGTGCCTGTTTACGAAGGTGAACAAGTACAAATTGGCGGCGATGAGAGTTATTACCCAGTTTGCCGTTTTCATTATTTTCACCCAAGTCAAAATAGATAAGTTTAATTAATACAGAAGGGGTAATTAGATGGATAAAGTTATGGCGCAACTTGAAGGATTAGTTGCACACTATGAAGAATTACAAGAAATGATGGCTGATCCAGAAGTCATCAATGATACCAAGCGCTACATGGAAATTTCTAAAGAAGAAGCAGATTTGCGTGAAGTTGTTCAAAAATATAACAAATATAAGAGCGACAAAAAAGAAATTGATGATAATAAAGAAATCATCTCTAATGAAAGTGATTCTGATTTAGTTGAAATGGCTAAAGAGGAAAATTCTGAATTAGAAAAAGAAGTTGCTGAATTAGAAGATGAAATTAAAATTTTAATGCTTCCTAAAGACCCTAACGACGATAAAGATATTATTATGGAAATTAGAGGAGCAGCCGGTGGGGATGAAGCTTCCTTGTTTGCTGGCGATCTTCTTAGAATGTATGAAAAATATGCTGAAACTCAAAATTGGAAAGTTTCTCTTATTGATTCAGAAGCTACTGAAGTTGGTGGATATAAGCGTGTTGCTTTAATGATTACCGGAGACAAAGTATATTCAAAATTGAAATATGAAAATGGCGCTCACCGTGTTCAACGTGTCCCAGTTACTGAGTCCCAAGGTCGTGTTCATACTTCAACTGCTACCGTAGCTGTTATGCCTGAATATGAACAAGTTGATATTGATATCGATCCAAAAGACATTCGTGTTGATGTTTATCGTTCAAGTGGTGCTGGTGGTCAGCACATTAACAAAACTTCCAGTGCTGTTCGAATGACTCACTTACCTACTGGAATTGTAGTTGCAATGCAAGATCAACGTAGTCAACAACAAAACCGTGAAAAAGCAATGCAAATTTTGAAGAGTCGTGTTTATGATTACTATGAAAGCCAAAACCGTGATCAATATGATGAAAAGCGTAAAAATGCGGTAGGTACAGGTGACCGTTCAGAACGTATCAGAACTTATAATTACCCACAAAATCGTGTAACTGATCACAGAATTGGTTTAACTATTAATAAGCTTGATCGTGTAATGAATGGTGAGCTTGGTGAAATTATTGATGCTCTTATTCTTTACAACCAAACTAAGCAATTAGAGGAGCTTGCTGACCAAAATGCCTAAAACTTTAAAAGAGATTAGAACTTTAGCTGGAGAAATTGCTACTAATGCGCGTCCAGAAGATATTGATTATCTTTTGTCTGAGAGGTTAGATTTAACTCCTAGTGAGTTTGAATTAAAGCAGGATATGGTATTAGAGGATAGTCAAATTAAACAAGCTCAAAAAGATATTAAAAAACTTGCAAAAGGAGTTTCTCCGCAATATATTTTGGGCTATGCTTGGTTTTTGGGTTATAAAATTATGGTTCAGCGCGGGGTTTTGATTCCTCGTTTTGAAACTGAGGAATTAGTTGAATGGACGTTAGAAAATTTAAACGATAATGAAACTATTCTTGACTTGGGAACCGGTAGCGGTTGCATCACTGTTGCCTTAGCAAAAGAAGCAGAAAAAAAGAATATAAAAAATCTTAATTTCTATGCTTCAGATATTACAGATAGTGCGTTAAGAATTGCTGAAGAAAACTTTTTAACTTATGAAGTTGACGCAACTGTTAGAAAGGCTAATGTTTTAGTTGGATTAGGGAAATTTGACAAAATAGTTTCTAATCCCCCATACATTAAAAAAAGTGAAACTAGCGTAATGGATCAAAATGTCCTTCAAAACGAACCTAAAGAAGCCTTATTTGGTGGAGAAGATGGTCTTGAATTTTATAAAAGGTTTGCTAAACAAGTGCGTGAGCATTTGAATAGTCATGGTGAATTTTTCTTGGAATATGGTTTTAGTGAAAAAGAAGAATTGGCAGATCTTTTTGCACATGAATTGCCAGATTTCGATATTAAATTCAAGAATGATATGGCCGGTAAGCCCCGCATGGTATATGGAAGGTGGCAAAAATAATGGATACCAAAATTTTTACAGAAGATCAATTAGATGATGCAGTAAAATTACTCAGTCAAGGAGAGTTGGTAGCTTTTCCAACTGAAACTGTATATGGATTAGGGGCAATTGCCACAAATGAACGCGCTGTGAAGGGAGTTTATGCTGCTAAAGGCCGTCCTAGTGATAATCCGTTAATCGTTACAGTATCTAATGAAAAGATGATTGAAAAGTATGCAAAAAGTGTTCCAGAACGTGCTAAAAAACTTATTAAGCATTTTTGGCCTGGCCCTTTGACAATTTTGCTTTATGTAAAACCAAATGCTTTGCCAGAAGCTGTAACAGGAGGTCTTGATACAGTTGCTTTTCGCTGTCCAGATCACAAGTTGACTCATGATTTAATTGAAAAACTAGGTTATCCAATCGTAGGCCCATCTGCCAATACTTCAACCAAACCCAGTCCTACTACAGCAGAACATGTCTATCATGATTTAAAAGGAAAAATTGCTGGTATTATTGATGGTGGGGAAACTCGCGTAGGACTTGAATCCACAATTATTGATTTATCTGTAGATACGCCAATTGTTTTGCGTCCTGGTGAAATTACTCCTGAAGAATTGAGTGAAGTATTAGGAGAAGAAGTATTAATTAATACCGGAAAAGTTTCTGATAAAGAAATTCCTAAGGCTCCTGGGATGAAATATCGTCATTATGCTCCGAGTGCTCCAGTTGTAGTAGTAGATAATAGTGATGATTTTTCAAAAATTGATTTTGAGAAAGATATGGGCGTAATGGCACTAGATTCAATTTTAGAAGAAATTGATTTACCTGAAGAAAATAAATTTAGTCTAGGTAAAAATTTGGTTGATGCAGATCATAATTTGTTTGGTGGATTGCGTTATTTTGATGATAAAAATAATATTGACCGTATTTTTGTTCAAGGGTTTAATCAGGGTCAAGAAAGCCTTGCGTATATGAATAGATTGAATAAAGCTGCTGGTGGACATCATTTTAATTAAAAAAATTAAGACAAGGGGTTTAAACCCTTGTCTTTTTTGATAAAATAAGTTGTGACATTACTTTAGTTTATACAGGAGGCAAACACAAATGGGAAAGTTTGTAGTTTTGGATCACCCATTGATTCAACACAAATTGACAATTATTCGTCGCAAGGAAACTGGTTCTAACGAATTTCGTAGAATTGTTGGTGAAATTGGTGGTTTGATGACTTATGAAATCACTCGAGATTTACCACTTCAAGATGTTGAAATTGAAACACCAGTTGGTAAGACCACTCAAAAAGAAATTGCCGGCAAAAAATTGACTATTGTGCCAATTTTACGTGCGGGTATGGGAATGGTTAATGGTGTTTTAGAAATGATTCCGTCTGCAAAAGTTGGTGTTATTGGAATGTATCGTGATGAAGAAACATTAATTCCTCATGAATATTTCTGTAAGATGCCACAAGATGTTGCAGAACGTGAATGTTTAATTGTTGACCCAATGCTTGCCACTGGTGGTAGTGCAAACATGGCAATTGACGCTCTTAAAAAGCGTGGTGTAAAAGACATTAAGCTTGCTGTTTTGGTAGCTGCTCCGGAAGGAATTAAGGCAGTTCAAGAAGCACATCCAGATGTTGATATTTACGCAGCTGCAGAAGACGAAAAATTGCTTGACAATGGTTACATTTTCCCAGGCTTGGGAGATGCTGGTGACAGACTATTTGGTACAAAATAGTTACCCATTCGTAAAAAAATAATATTTTAAATGCGCTTACAATTTTCACAAAGACAAATTTTGGTGTTAAGATAATAAGCGTGTTCGAGTTTATTCAGCACGAGAAGGGAGGTCACGAAGTAATGGAGAAATCATTTGTTATCAATTTTTTAGGATTGAACTTTGATATGACAGGCGTTATAGGTTCAACCTTGATGGCATTAGCAGTATTATTCGTTTGTATCTGGCTTTCACGTAAAGTAGAACTCAAACCTAACAAAAAGCAAAATGTGCTAGAGTATCTATTGGACTTTACTAACGGAATTGTCCGGGATAACGTTGAAGATGTAGATGCTCAAAAGCACTTATCGCTTTATGCTTTTGTTCTATTTCTCTTTATTTGGTTTATGAACCAATTGGGAATGTTCATGGAAGTTCAAGTCGATGAATTTATGGTCGTTAAGTCACCAACTGCTGATCCGGTAGTAACAATGTCATTTGCAATGATGACTCTGCTTCTATCTTTCTCATTTGGAGTACAAAAGTTTGGAGTAGGTGGGTATTTAAAAAATTATACTGCACCGGTTGGATTCTTACTTCCAATCAATGTGATTGAAGAGTTTACCAATTTCTTAACATTGGCACTTCGTTTATATGGGAATATTTATGCTGGTGAAGTTTTGCTAACTTTGATTGGTGGTAGATTAGCTCAAAGCTTTGGTATATCAACTATGATTTTAGCAGCTCCATTGGCTATGATTTGGCAAGGCTTCTCTGTCTTTATTGGCTCTATCCAGGCATATGTATTCGTAACTTTGTCAATGGTGTACATTGGTAAGAAGGTTACCAAAGAATAATTTTTTGGAGGTTTATTTATGTCAGAAGCTTATAAATATCTCGCTGCATCAATCGCAGCTGGTTTAGCAGCCTTAGCTGCATCCTTCGGTAACGGTAAGGTTATTTCAAAGACCATCGAAAGTATGGCTCGTCAACCTGAAAGTGCCGGCAACTTAAGAGCAACTATGTTTATTGGTGTTGGTTTGATTGAAGCCGTTCCAATTTTGGCTATCGTTGTAGCCTTCTTGATTCTTTTCCTTTAATTTTTGAAAATAAAAATAAATTAGGATAAAAAGAGGGAAGGGCAGTAAATGACATTTCAAACATTATTTGCAGCCTCACATCATATTTACCTAGGTAATGCTATCTGGTATCTTGTTGTTTTTGCCATCTTAATGCTTTTAGTTAAGCATTACGCTTGGGGACCTGTCTCCGATATGATGGAAAAGCGGCGGCAAAAAGTTATTGATGATTTGGATTCTGCTGAAGCTAACCGTAAAAAGGCTGAAACTTTAGCCAATGAACGTGAAGCTGCACTTAAGAATTCAAGACAAGAGGCAACTCAAATTCTCTCTGACGCAAAAGAAAATGCACAAAAAACTAGCAAAGAAATTGTAGCTAATGCTAATGACGATGCTGCATCTATTCGTAAAAAAGCTGAAGCCGAAGCTAAAAAAGCAAAAGCTGAAGCTCTAGATGATGCTCGTGGTCAAGTTGCGGACATTTCTGTAGCAATCGCTGAAAAAGTTATTGCTAAGAATTTATCTGCTGAAGATCAAAAAGATTTAGTCGACCAATTTATTAAGGGGCTGAATGATTAATGGCTTTAAGTAGAGAAGAAATTGCTGCACGCTACGGCGTAGCACTGTTTGGCTATGTGCAAGATATGAAGGTTTTAGACTCTGCGCATGAAGAACTTCAAGCACTTAAAAAAGCAGTTGAAGAAAATCCTGCAATTATTGGAGTTTTAAGTAATCCTGTACTCAATAAAGATGATAAAAAGAAAATTCTAGCTGAAATTGAAAAAGATTTTTCAAATGAAGTTCAATCTTTTCTTAACTTATTACTTGATTACAATCGTTTTGGCGATTTAATTGGTATTATTGATTACTTTAATAACCTTTATGATAATGAGAAGTCGATTGCATCTGGAAAGGCAACTACTGCAGTTAAACTAGATGATAATCAACTTAAGCGTTTAGGTGAAAGCTTTGCTAAGAAGTATAACCTAAAGGCTGTGCGTCTTGAGAATCAAGTTGATCCAAGTATTTTAGGCGGCGTGATCCTTCAAGTTAAGGATCTCGTGATCGATGGTTCAGTTAAAACTAAGCTGAACAAGATCCGTGCGCAATTAGTTGATGAAAATTAAAAGAGGTGAAACCATTGAGCATTAAAGCGGAAGAAATTAGCGCTTTGATCAAGCAACAACTTGAGAAATATGATGATAAGCTCAACATTGATGAAGTTGGTGTTGTTACTTACGTAGGTGATGGTATCGCCCGTGCTCACGGATTAGACAATGCGCTTTCTAACGAATTGTTAGAGTTCGACAATGGCTCTTACGGTATCGCCCAAAACCTAGAATCAAATGATGTAGGTATCATTATTTTAGGTACTTTTGACGATATTCGTGAAGGTGACCGGGTTAAGAGAACTGGTCGAATCATGGAAGTTCCAGTCGGTGACGCACTAATCGGTAGAGTTGTTAACCCTTTAGGTCAACCTGTTGATGGTTTAGGTGAAATTAAAACTGATAAGACTCGTCCAATTGAAACAAAGGCTCCGGGTGTTATGGACCGTCAGTCTGTTGATCAACCACTTCAAACTGGTATTAAGGCTATCGATGCTTTAGTTCCAATTGGTAAAGGTCAGCGTGAATTGATTATCGGTGACCGTAAAACTGGTAAAACTAGTTTAGCAATTGATACCATTTTGAACCAAAAGGGTAAAGACGTAATTTGTATTTACGTTGCTATTGGTCAAAAAGAATCAACCGTTAGAACTCAAGTTGAAACTTTAAAGCGCTTCGGTGCAATGGATTATACTATTGTAGTTGAAGCCGGTCCAAGTGAACCAGCACCAATGCTTTATATTGCTCCATATGCAGGAACTGCAATGGGTGAAGAGTTTATGTACAATGGTAAGGATGTATTAATCGTATTTGATGACTTGAGTAAGCAAGCCGTTGCATACCGTGAAATTTCCTTACTTCTTCGTCGTCCACCTGGTCGTGAAGCTTATCCAGGTGATGTTTTCTACTTACACTCACGTTTACTAGAACGTAGTGCTAAGCTTAACGACAAGTTGGGCGGTGGATCAATGACTGCATTGCCATTTATTCAAACTCAAGCTGGGGATATTTCTGCATATATTCCAACTAACGTTATTTCCATTACTGATGGACAGATTTTCTTGGAAGCTGATCTATTCTTTGCTGGTACACGTCCTGCCATTAATGCCGGTGAATCAGTTTCCCGTGTTGGTGGTAGCGCACAAATCAAGGCTATGAAAAAGGTTGCAGGTACTTTGCGTACTGACCTTGCTGCATATCGTGAACTTGAAAGCTTTGCACAATTTGGTAGTGATTTGGATCAAGCTACTCAAGCTAAATTGAATCGTGGTCGTAGAACTGTTGAAGTTTTGAAGCAGCCACTTCATGATCCAATTCCAGTTGAAAAGCAAGTGTTGATTCTTTATGCATTAACTCACGGCTATCTTGATTCAATTCCAGTCGAAGATATTTCTCGTTATGAACAAGAAATTTACGACAATTTTGATAGTAGTCACGCAGACTTGCTTGAACATATTCGTAAGACTGGTGAATTACCAGATGAAAAGAAGTTGCAAGCTGCTATTGAAGAATTTAATGATAGTTTTTCACCAAGTAAGAATTAGGAGGTAATTATATGCCTGCATCTCTACTTGAGTTGAAGAAAAAGATTGCTTCAGTTAATCAAACTGGTAAAATTACTGAAGCCATGAGAATGGTTTCTGCATCTAAATTGAACCAAACTGAAAAACATGATAAAGGTTACTCAGTTTACAATGATCATATTCGTGAAACATTATCTCGCATTGTAAGTTCTCAAGTAGTTGACCACTTACGTGAAGAAAATGCAACTGTTGATGAAAAGAATATTGCTAAACTTGATTATGCCAATGTTTTTGGATTAGGTATTACATCTGACTTAATTCAAACCCGTAAGAATATCAAATCAACTGGTTACTTAGTGATTACTGGTAATCGTGGCTTAGTGGGTTCTTACAATAGTTCAGTAATTAAGAATATGATGGGACTTTTTGAAGATTCAAAAGCTGAAAATAAAGATGTTAAAATTTTAGCTGTTGGTTCAGTTGGGGCACAATTTTTTAAAAAGAATAATTTAAATGTTGTGTATGAAAATGACAATATTACGGATGTTCCAACTTTTGCAGAAGTTTTACCAATTGTTTCAACTGCTATAAAGATGTATATGAATGGCGTTTATGATGAATTATATGTTTGCTACACTCATCATGTTAACTCGCTTTCATCTGCATTTAGAGTTGAAAAAATGCTCCCAATCGTTGATTTAGATATCGGCGTAAAGGAAGCTGAAGCACATCAAGAATTAGAATATGATATTAAACCAGATATCAATACTGTATTGACATCACTTTTACCACAATATGCACGTTCAACTATTTATGGTGCAATTCTGGATGCAAAAACTGCCGAACACGCAAGTTCAATGACAGCTATGCAAAGTGCGACTGACAATGCAAAAGATTTGGTATCGAATTTAACTACTAAATTAAACCGAGCAAGACAGGCACAAATTACTACCGAAATTACTGAAATTATCGGTGGTGCAAATGCCTTAGAATAAATAAAAGAAGGAGGTAGATGTTTTGAGTGAAGGTGAAATCGTTCAAGTAGTCGGCCCAGTTGTCGACGTTAAATTCCCATTGAACAAGGAACTACCTGATATTAATAATGCTTTAAACGTTATTAAGTCTAAAGATGAAACAATTACACTTGAAGTTACACTTGAACTTGGTGACGGTGTATTAGAACTATCTCAATGGAATCTACCGACGGTCTTAAGACGTGGAATGGAAGTTGAAGACACAGGTGCTCCAATTTCTGTTCCTGTTGGTAAAGACACTTTAGGACGTGTCTTTAACGTATTAGGTGATCCAATTGATAATGGACCAGAATTTCCAAAGGATCATCCACGTGAAGGTATCCACAAACAAGCACCTAAATACGATGAATTAACTACAAGTGAAGAAATTCTAGAAACTGGTATTAAAGTTATTGACTTACTTGAACCATATGTTCGTGGTGGTAAGGTTGGTCTATTCGGTGGTGCCGGTGTTGGTAAGACAACTATTATTCAGGAATTGATTCATAATATTGCCCAAGAACACGGTGGTATTTCTGTATTTACTGGTGTTGGGGAAAGAACACGTGAAGGTAACGACCTTTACTTTGAAATGAAGGCATCTGGCGTTTTATCTAAAACTGCTATGGTCTTTGGTCAGATGAATGAGCCACCTGGTGCCAGAATGCGTGTTGCTTTAACTGGTTTGACTATTGCTGAATACTTTAGAGATGTTGAAGGACAAGATGTATTGCTCTTTATTGATAACATCTTCCGTTTCACTCAGGCCGGTTCAGAAGTTTCTGCTTTGCTTGGTCGTATGCCTAGTGCCGTTGGTTACCAACCAACTTTAGCAACTGAAATGGGTCAATTGCAAGAACGGATTACTTCAACTAAGAAGGGATCAATTACTTCAATTCAAGCCGTTTATGTTCCAGCCGATGACTATACTGACCCGGCTCCAGCTACTACATTTGCTCACCTTGATGCTACTACTAACTTGGAACGTCGTTTGGTTGAACAAGGTATTTACCCAGCTGTTGATCCACTTGAATCAACTTCTAGTGCGCTTGACCCAGAAATTGTTGGTGAAGAACACTATGAAACTGCTACTCGTGTACAACACGTTTTGCAACGTTACCAAGAATTGCAAGATATTATTTCTGTTTTAGGTATGGATGAATTATCAGATGAAGAAAAACTTATCGTAGCTCGTGCTCGTAAAGATTCAATTCTTCCTTTCACAAAACTTCTTTGTTGCTGAACAATTTACTGGTATTCCAGGTTCATATGTACCAATCAAGGATACTATTGCAGGCTTTAAGCTTATCTTGGATGGTCATCTTGATGATCTTCCAGAAGATGCCTTTCGTGGTGTAGGCCCAATTACTGATGTTTTGAAGAAGGCACAAGAAATGGGCGTTACTCCAAATGATCCAGAAGCTAAAGCATTGCTAGAAAAGTAGGGTGATGTCATATGGCAGATCCAGAAAAGCTTTTTACAGTAAATGTTGTAACTCCTGATGGCTTGATCTATTCTCATCGCACAAGCATTATTGATATGCGTGCAATTGATGGTCAGCGTTCAATTATGTATGGTCACGTGCCAATTCTAACTCCTCTTGCAATTGGTGATGTTAGAGTTAAGCGCAGCCGTGAAATGAACAATAGAGTTGATCACATTGCTGTTAATGGTGGTTATATGGAGTTTTCTAATAATACCGCTACAATTATTGCTGATAGTGCAGAACGTGCTAGAAACATTGATGTTTCTCGTGCTCAAGCAGCTAAAGAACGTGCTGAAAAGCATCTTAAAGAAGCTCGTGAAAAGCATGATGAACGTTCACTTGAGAGAGCTCAAGTTGCGCTTAGACGGGCTACTAACAGAATTAATGTTTATAATTCTAAATAATTAAGCCTATATTTAAGACGGACGCATTTAGTGCGTCTGTCTTTTTTTAAGGAGAAATTTATGGTTCAATTAGGTATTCATGCAGTAATTAGTATTATTATTTATTTAATTACTATTGGTTTTTCATTTCAGGCAATGAAATCATTACAGGTTGAAAAATTTATTCGTAAAGGTCGTACTTTTGAAGCACAAGTTTTAATACTATTTATGGCAATTGGATTAGGATTTTTAGTAGGACAATTTTTTGTTACCTTAATTGATACATCAATGCAATTAAGTAATTTCTTTTAAAACTTAGTAAAGTATATAATACTAAGGGCATCTTTTCGTCATTTATGGTAAAATGGACGATGAAATATACATGGAGGGTTATTGTGGCACGAAATATAGGAATAGATTTAGGGACAGCAAATGTGCTTATCAATGTCTCTGGAAAAGGTATTGTATTAAATGAACCTTCTGTTGTAGCTGTTAACACATCAACTAATAAAGTGGTTGCAGTTGGATCAGAAGCTTATGAAATGGTAGGAAGAACTCCTGGTAATATAAGAGTTATTCGTCCATTGAAAAATGGGGTAATTGCTGATTTTGATATTACAGAAGCGATGCTTTCATATTTCATTCAAAAATTGAATGTTAAGGGATTTATGTCAAAACCAAATATTTTGATTTGTGCACCTACTGGCATTACTTCAATTGAGCAGAAAGCAATTATTCAAGCTGCTGAAAAATCAGGCGGCGGAAAAGTCTATTTGGACTTTGAACCTAAGGTTGCAGCAGTTGGTGCTGGTCTTGATATTTTTAAACCTCAAGGTAACATGGTTATTGATATTGGTGGTGGTACTACAGATGTTGCCATTTTATCAATGGGTGAAATTGTAACTAGTCAATCATTGCGTTATGCAGGGGATAAGATGAATCAAGCAGTTATTTCTTATATTAAGAATAAACATAACTTGCTAATTGGTTCTCGTACTGCTGAACAAATTAAAATTGAAATTGGTAGTGCTTTTGAACCTGATGAGAATGCGTCAATAACTGTTCGAGGACGTGATGTTGTTGATGGATTACCTAAGCAGACTACTGTTACAGCACCAGAAATTCAAAAAGCTTTAGAAAGTGGCTTGCTCGATATTGTTGCAGCTGCAAAAGAAGTTCTTGAAACAACTCCACCGGAATTATCTGCAGATATTATTGATCGCGGAATCATGTTAACCGGTGGTGGTGCAATGCTTAAAAATATTGATAAACTCATTTCTTATCATTTACAAGTTCCAGTATTAACAGCTGACCATCCTTTGGAAGCTGTTGCACTTGGTACAGGAACTTTGCTTAAAAATATTGAAAAGCATGAGCGTCATTAAAGTGAGGGGATTACTTGCGTAAGGTTTTGATCTTTTTAGTTAAAATTTATCAAACTGTTATTTCGCCGGTACTGCCAGACAGTTGCCGATATTACCCAACTTGTTCGACGTATATGATTGATGCATTAAAAAAGCATGGTCCAATATTAGGATTAATTATGGGAATTTGTCGTATTTTACGGTGTAATCCGTTTGTACGAGGCGGAGTAGATCCGGTTCCTGATAAATTTACTATTTTTCGAAATCCGCATCCTGAGCGTTATGAAGATCCAATAATTGCGGAAAAATTTCACTCAGATAGCAAGTAGGAGGAATTATGTCAAAAAAATTAGTTAATATCGATGTTGAAGTAAATGAACTTAAGGGTAAGAGCCTTCCAACTTGGGAAGTTGTTATCCCTAATAAGAAGTCAATTGGTTTAATTGAAAAAGTAGAAGGTCGTTACCGCGCCACTACTACTAAGACTAGCAATGTTTTATTTGCTAAGAGCTTAGAAAGTTCTATTAATGACTTACTTTCATACTTTACTTTACACGAAAAGTAAAAAATAAAGCAGTGATTATTTAATGGTAGAAGTACAAAATAAAACAAGTCTAATTGATAGAATAGCTTGGAATATTGTTTTTCCAGTTATTGCACTTGCACTGATAGGACTATATGCAATTTATGTTGCAGCAACTAATGATACTAGTCATATAGGTACTCCAACCAGAGCAGTTATTATGCAAGGGTTGTGGTACTTAATCTCAATTGCAATTGTTATTTTTGTAATGCAGTTCGATGCGGAGCAACTTTTTCGAATAGCACCATATATTTATGGGATTGGAATAATTTTACTAATAGCAGTTTTATTCCTTTATAATCGAAGTGTTGCTGCAGATACTGGTGCTAAAAGCTGGTTCAAGTTGGGACCATTAACTTTTCAACCGTCTGAAATTATGAAGCCGGCATTTATCTTAATGCTAGCTAGAGTAGTAAAGGATCATAATGAAAAATATGGTCATACTATTAAGTCTGACTGGTTACTTATTGGTAAAATTATAGCTTGGCTTGCACCTGTTGCCATTTTATTAAAATTACAAAATGACTTTGGTACTATGTTAGTATTCTTTGCTATTGTAGGGGGAGTTATCTTAGTATCTGGAATAAGCTGGAAAATAATCATTCCACTTTATGGTACGGTTATCGTATTAGGTGCATTAGTCATTACGATGGTTGTTACTGCCGGTGGTAGAGCATTTTTAAGTCACTTTTTCCAAGCGTACCAATTTGCGCGAATTGATTCCTGGCTGAGTCCTGCCACTGATACTGGTTCTAGTGCCTATCAGTTATGGCAAAGTATGCAAGCAATTGGATCTGGACAGATTTTTGGTAATGGTTTTGGCAAAATCAGTGTTTATGTTCCCGTTCGTGGTTCTGACATGGTGTACTCCGTAATTGGTGAAACCTTTGGTTTTGTTGGAAGTGTTGCTGTAATTTTAATTTATTTGTATTTAATTATTCAAATGGTAAAAATATCGTTTGATACTCGTAATGCATTTTACTCATATATTTCAACTGGAGTAATTATGATGATCTTATTCCATGTATTTGAAAATATTGGTATGAGTATTGATCTTTTGCCCCTTACTGGTATTCCTTTACCATTCATTTCTCAAGGTGGTTCTGCCTTAATTGGAAATATGATTGGTATAGGTATGATTTTATCAATGAAATTTCATAATAAAGATTATATGTTCAGTACGGCTGGCGACTTTTAGATAATAAAAAACCTTCAGGTTTTAAGTGGTTAATCGCTTAGAACTTCTGAAGGTTTTTTATATGTATTATTCACTAAGAGCATCTTGAATTTCTTTGCTGCGACAAACGAGTACATCGCATCTAGCAGTACGTGTTACATATTCGGTAACACTACCAATCAATAATCGTTCAACAGCATTAAGACCAGTTGCCCCAACTACAATTAAGTCAATGTCATGTTTCTTAGGGAAGTCCATGGCAATGATAGTTTTAGGAGAACCAAATTCAATATGATAGTCGACATTTTTGATTCCGGCTTTAATTGCACGGCTCTTGTAGTCTTCCATTCTCTTTTTTGCATCTTCTGAAACTTGCTCAACCATTGCTGAATCAAAACTTGAAACGTTTTGGAATGAGCGAGTATCAATAACATGTAAAATTTCAAGGGTAGCTCCGTTACGCTTAGCAATTGCAGCAGCTTTGCTGAAAGCTAAGTCAGATTCTTTAGATCCGTCTACTGAAACTTGAATATGTTGATATTGTGTAAGCATTTTCTGCACCTCTTTCTAGTGTTTATTTTACCAAATTTAAGGCAAAAATATTAATCCTTTTGATTAATTGATAAACTAAATATCAAAATAGTTATTGAACCCAGTAATAAGGTGATTAAATTCATATATTTGTTTGCCAAAAATAGAATAAATACTCCTAAAATGGCTTCGAGCATTAATGCTATAGAAGTCCACTTTAAAATACTACCTAAACGAGGATTTCCGCCAACATCATAAATAATGAAGTGACCATTCCTTCTATGCCACATATACCAAGAGGTAAGAGCAAGGACAATAATAAAGATTCCCATTACAATCTTAATAGCCATTAATTTTTAACTCCAAACATAAAAAGAACGACCTTTGTAAAGGTCGTTCTCGCTAAAATTCAAAAGAAATCCGAGTTGACCAAACATAGCATAATGACGCTTGTTGAACCCGCAATGTTCAAAATTTGAGTTAATGTCGCAGCGAATATGGATCCTGGACAAAAATGCCAGTATTCCGATTCGGTAGTTATTCACTAACTCCCACGTCTTATAGTTTGATCGGTCAACTTTATACATTTAAGCTTGTCGATCAACTCAGATCACTTATTATAATACGCAATCTCAACTTAATTGTCAATCATTGAGCTTTTCAAATTGCATTTTCCGTAAAATCTCGTATTGCTTTTTGAGAGCTTTTTCAATTTTTGAATTACCTTTAGGTGTGAAATATTGTTTACCCATTAAATTATCTGGTAAATATTGCTGAGCAACCCAGTCGCCCGGATAATCATGAGGATAAATATAATCAAGACCTCTACCTAATTTCTTAGCACCTGAGTAATGAGCGTCTTTTAAATTATTAGGAATTTCTCCCAATTTTTTATTATGGATATCATTTAAAGCTGAGTCAATGGCAGTAATTGCGCTATTGCTTTTTGGGGATAAACATAATTCAATTACAGCATTAGCTAAGGGAATTCGAGCTTCAGGGAAACCGAGCGTCTGTGCAGCTTGAATAGCAATAAAAGCATGTTGGGCAGCCGCTGGATTAGCTAAGCCAATGTCTTCATAAGCAATTACTGTGAGTCTGCGACAGATAGAGATTAAGTCACCAGACTCTACCAACCTAGCTAAATAGTGAAGGGCAGCATCAGTATCAGAACCACGAATAGATTTTTGAAAAGCAGAAACTAAATCGTAGTGGCTGTCACCATCTGCATCGAAGTTTTGATTTTTCATTTGAATTGAATTAGCCATTTCTTCTTGAGTAATGGTGAAACTTGAGGAGTCGATATTTTTATCTATGAGTTCTTGTTTAGTAGATAAAACTGCAAGTTCTAGACCATTTAAGGTGGAACGTAAATCACCATTTCCTTTATCAATTAAAAGTTGCTTTGCATCATCACTGATAGCAGCATGATATTTCCCTAAGCCGTTTTCTTCATCTTTTAATGCGCGATCAATTGCAATTGAGGCATCTTTGTCAGAGAGAGGTTTAAGTTCAAAAATCTGACATCTTGAACGAATTGCAGGAGAAATAGAAATATATGGATTTTCTGTGGTAGCACCAATTAAAATAATCTGTCCCGATTCTAGTAGTGGCAAAAGAAAATCTTGTTTAGTTTTATCTAAACGGTGTATTTCATCTAGCAGCAAAATTACCGTGCCACTCATTTTTCCTTCTTCAGCTACCTGTTGCAGTTGCTTTTTACCATCGGTAGCAGCGTTAAGTTTCCTAAAAGCATATTTAGTAGAACCGGCAATAGCACTAGCGATGCTTGTTTTTCCAATACCTGGAGGTCCATATAAAATCATAGAGGAGAGCAGGCGAGCTTCTACCATTCGTCGGATTATTTTTCCTCTACCGATTAGATGCTCTTGTCCAACAACTTGGTTTAAATTTTGTGGACGCATTCGATAAGCTAATGGTTGCATTTACTTATCTCCATGAAATAGATGATGAAAAAAGTCATGCTTTTTTTCTGGAGCTGCTAATTCTGTTTTTGGCATCTCAGGAGGATAAACTTGACCGATTTCAACTCGCATTTTATTGATAGCATTTTTAGAGACTACTAAAATTGCAGTATCTTCAGGACCAGTTTTGGCAGTTTCATTATTTACTAAAGTAAATGGAATATTATTTTTACTACATGCTGATTCAACTTTTCCTAAAAAAGCATCATCATCAATGTTTCCGTTGATTAAAACTGTGTAACCTTTGTAATCATTGATATGTTCTAAAAACAATTTATCCAAGTCAGCATTATGAATTTCGGTATTATTCATTCTAACAAGAACTCGTTCTCTTAAAGACCCTAAATATCGGCGTCTTTCATCTGGTTTAGTTTGAGGACCTGCTCCTAAAGATGATTGTTTAAGTCTATCGTTTAAATCTTCTGTCATAAGATAAAACCTTACTTTCTATAATAAAAAAACCTTTCCCAAACACGGGAAAGGTTTTTTGAAATGAAACAAGAAATTAAAGTAACTTGTTGTACCATTCAACAACGAGTGCTTCGTTGATTTCTGGGTTCATTTCGTCACGTTCTGGTAAACGTACAAGAGTACCTTCCATCTTGTTGTCATCGAAAGATACGTATGCTGGACGAGCAGTAACTGCTTCCAAAGCATCCTTAACTTCTTGTAAGTTCTTTGACTTATCCTTCAAACCAATAACTTGGCCTACTGAAACTTCGTATGAAGGAATGTCAACACGCTTGCCATCAACAGTGATGTGACCGTGGTTAACCAATTGACGAGCTTGACGACGAGTAGTAGCTAAACCTAAACGGTAAACGATGTTGTCCAAACGACGTTCAAGTAAAATCATGAAGTTAGTACCGTGTTCGCCTTCACGAATCTTACCAGCACGTGCAAACATGGTTCTAAATTGACGTTCGTTCAAACCGTACATCCAACGAAGCTTTTGCTTTTCGTGTAATTGTTCACCGTATTCTGACAAACGACCACGTTGGTTAGGACCGTGTTGACCTGGAGCGTAGTTACGACGAGCAAGTTCCTTGCCAGTACCTGAAAGTGAGATACCTAATCTTCTTGAACGCTTCCAACTTGGACCTGTATATCTTGACATAAAAAATATCCTCCAATAAAATCTAAATAATAATTTTTGGAGTAAAATATTACAAATAAGTTCAACATTCGTGCATCTTAATTTTCATTTTCGCCCGTTGCAGCGTGGGTTACTCATTCACTGGAAAAAGCGTATCAAGATGTTGACGTTCTTGTCACTTATTGCTGCAAATATTTTACACGAACTCAATTATATAGAGCTTAGAAGAATAAATCAAGAAAAAGCGCATCTTTTATCCCGCTTTTTATGTTGTTTTGGTATAATTGACTTAGTTTTGGAGGAAAAGCATGTCATCAGTTGAAACTCTAATTATTATTTCAGTTATTATTTTAATTATCGTCGTCGTTGCCTTCATGTTAATTATGAATCGTAAACAGCTGCATCAAATCGAAATACTAGATAAAGTAATCGAAAAAATTGAAAAGATGCATCTAGAACGCGATATAGACCGTTTAGACAAAATGGATTTAGCCGGTGAAAGCTTAACTACACTGAACACATGGCGCAAGAGTTATCAGGAAAATTCAACAATTAAACTTCCTGAAGCACGTCATTTAGTAGAAGAGGCTGCAGATCAAAATACCAGCTATCGTTTGTTTAAGGCTCGTAAAAACATTAAGAGGGCACAAGAAATTATTAAGCAAGTTTATGAAGATGCCAAAAATACAAAGGAAGTCTTTACAGAACTACTTGAATCTAATCGTGAAAACCAGGTGCAATATGATGCACTTATTAAAAATTATCGTGAGATTAGAAAAATGGTTTTGGCAGATTCATTTGATTATGGTGTCTCACTTGAAGAAGTTGAAAATGAACTTTCCAGTATGGATAATGATTTTGATCAAGCTAAAAATTTATCTTCTCAAGGAGACCATGTTGAGGCAAAACGCGTATTATCAAAGATTCGCAATGATTTAAAAAACTTGCAGGATGAATTACCTAAACTGCGAGAAGGTCATCATCAAATTGAATCTGTCTTTCAAGATCAGTTGCGTGAGTTATCAAATACTTATAAAAATATGATTTCAGAAAAATATTATATTACTGAAATCAATATTTTTGATGAAATTAAGAAGATTCATGTTGAGATTGATGCAGCTCGTAATTTGTTAGCTGGTTTAAAAATTGAAGAATTAATCAAAAAGAATCAAGAAATTTCTAAACAGATTGATGGTCTTTATACTGTTTTAGAAAAAGAATATAAAGCACGTCCATTTGTGGAAGAAAATCGTGATAAAATGCTTTCGCTTATTACTCATCAACAAGTTGCTTCTAAAAAGCTTGTTGAAAAGCTCAACCATATTGATGAAAGTTATGAATTAACTCATGGCGAACTAGAAGAAAGTCAGAAACTTGAAAAAGAAGTTAATGATATGAGCCGTAAATATACCGAGGAAATTCAAAAGATCACTGATGGTAAAGGGGTCTATTCAGAAATTCAAGATTCATGGTTGGCAATGCTCGATAGATTACGTGAGATTGATGCAGAACAAAAGAAGATGTCACAAGATGTTGATGGGTTGTATGAATCAGAAAACGTTGCTAATGATTCAATTGCTCAATTTAAACAAGAAGTATCTTTAGTCTATCGCAGACTTGAACGGCGTAATTTACCAGGTAATCCCGAATCATTTGTTCAAATGTATACTCTAGTGGTTAATGAAATTGGACATGTAAGTGAGGAACTTAGTCGGGTAAGAATTAATATGGAAAGAATTTCTGACGAATTAATTCAAATTTCAGATGATGTTGAACGTTTAAAGCGTGAGGCCGATGATATTATTAATTCTGCTAACTTGGTTGAACTTACTATGCAATATTCAAATAAATATGCAAAACAAGAATCAATTAAGCGAGCACAAGAAAAAGCACTTAGATTTTATCAACAAGATTATGATTATAAAGGTGCTTTAGATATTATTGCCACTGCTATTGAAAAAGTAGAGCCAGGTTCGTATCAACGTCTAGAAAATTCATATTACTCTGAAAAAAATCATAAAGAAAACGAAGCTTAAAAGATTGAAATTAGAGCAATTTCTAGTTACAATTAGTAAGTATTGTTAAACGGTCAATCTGACCGTTTTTTTAAAGGGGTTAATGTATCGTGATATATTTTGATAATAGTGCAACAACACAGATTAATCCGGAAGTTTTAGCAACTTATAATAAAGTAGCTACTGACATCTGGGGCAATCCATCTAGTTTGCATAAGTTGGGTGATCGGTCACACCAGTTGCTTGAAGCTTCACGTAAGCAAATTGCAGAATTATTGGGCGTAAAGCAGCATGAAATTTTCTTCACTTCTGGAGGTACTGAGTCTAATAATACTGCCATTAAAGGTACAGCCATTCAAAAGCGAGAATTTGGTAAGCATATTATTACTTCTAGTGTTGAACATGCTTCTGTTGCTAATTCTTTTACAGCTTTAGAAAACTTAGGCTATCGCGTAACTCGTCTTCCTGTTGATAAAAAGGGTCGAGTTAATGTCAATGACTTGCGTAATGCTCTTGATTCAGATACTACACTGGTTTCAATTATGGGTGTTAATAATGAAATTGGTACTATCCAACCTATTGAAGAAATTAGTGACTTATTAGAAAATTATCCAACTGTTCAATTCCATGTTGATAATGTTCAGGCACTTGGCAAGAATATTTGGGAGCAAGTTTTTACGCCACGAGTTGACTTATCTAGTCTCTCAGCTCATAAATTCCATGCACCACGTGGAATCGGTATTCTTTACAAAAAAGAGGGTAAAATGTTAACACCACTTCATGATGGTGGGGGACAGGAAAAAGGTCTTCGTTCAGGAACTGAAAACTTACCAGCTATTGCAGGCATGGCAAAAGCAGTTCGTCTTCTTTTAGAAGATGAACCTGAAAAAGCAAAAAGAGAATTAGCAATCAAGCAAAAAATTACTGATTATCTAAAAGATAAGCCTGGGATTCATATCTTTTCACCAATTGATGGTTTTGCACCACATATTTTATGTTTTGCATTAGAAGGAATTCGTGGCGAAACTTTAGTTCATACTTTAGAAGAGCAAGATATTTTTGTATCAACTACTTCGGCTTGTGCTTCTAAGACTGCCGATGAAGCAAGTACATTAGTTGCTATGAAAGTTGATGATAAAATTGCAACAAGTGCAATTCGTCTTAGCTTTGATGAAAGTAATACAATGGAAGAGGCAGATAAGTTTATCGAAGTATTTGATAAGATTTATAAGCACTTTGCAAAAATTAATCACTTAGGAGAAAATTAATGGTTAAATACACAGAAGTTATGATTCGCTATGGTGAATTGTCAACTAAAGGTAAGAATCGAAAGGACTTTATTGGACGTTTAGCAGGAAATGTTACTAAAGTCTTGAAAGATTTTCCAGAAGTTGAAATTCATCCACGTCATGATAGAATGCATATTGTTCTTAATGGCGCACCTTTTGAAGAAATTGATAAGCGTTTAAAGAAAGTTTTTGGTATTCAGACTTACTCACCTGCTATTAAAGTACCAAAAACATTAGAAGATATTGAAAAAACATCTTTAGAATTGATGCAAGACACATTTGAAGATGGAATGACTTTCAAAGTAAATACTAAGCGCAGTGACCATAAGTTTGAATATGATACTAACCAATTAAATAGAATGGTTGGGGATTACTTATTTGATAATATGGAAAACTTAGAAGCTGAAATGAAACATCCGGACTTAGTATTGAGAATTGAAGTTCGTCAAGATGCGGTTTACATTTCTAATCAGTTGCTTCATGGTGTGGGAGGGATGCCAGTTGGTACTGCTGGAAAGGCAGTTATGATGTTATCTGGTGGTATTGACTCACCGGTTGCTTCATACCTCGCACTTAAGCGCGGTGTTGATATTGAAATGGTTCACTTCTTTAGTCCACCTTATACCAGTGATAAGGCTTTGGCTAAGGCAAAGGAACTCACAGGAATTTTAGCAAACTATTCTGGTAAGATTAACTTTATTGCTGTTCCATTTGCAGAAATTCAAGAAACTATTAAAGAAAAATTGCCAGAGGGCTACTTAATGACTATTCAACGTCGTTTTATGCTTCGTTTAGCTGATCTTATTCGTCAAAAACGTGGTGGACTAGCAATCTTTAATGGTGAGTCAGTTGGTCAAGTTGCGTCCCAAACTTTGGAATCTATGGTTGCAATTAACGATGTAACTACAACACCAGTTCTTCGCCCTGTTGCTACAATGGATAAAACTGAAATTATTGAACGCGCTCAAGAAATTGGTACTTTTGATCTTTCAATTGAACCATTTGAAGATTGTTGTACAATTTTTGCTCCACCGCGTCCAAAGACTAAACCAAAGCTTGATAAGGCACGTGAATACGAAGCCCGTCTTGATGTTGATGGTCTTATTCAAAGAGCTCTTGATGGTATTGAAGTAATGCCAATTTATCCAAATCAAAAGTTCTTAGATGATAAGGCTCAAGAAGACGCAGATTTATTGTAAAATAAAAACGCTAGGAAAAAACCTAGCGCTTTTTTCTTAGATTAAAATAGGAACGTAGTATGAGAATTGATAAATATTTAGCCAATATGAATGTTGGTTCGCGTAAAGATGTTCATAAGTTGATTAAACAAGGAATCGTAACTATTAATGGAGAAATTGTTAAAACACCAAAGCAAAAAGTAGCAGATACTGATGAAGTGATGGTAGGAGAAGATGTAGTCACTTATCAAAAGTATCATTATTTTTTACTTAATAAGCCTAAAGGGGTCCTATCTGCGACAGAAGATCGAAGTCAGCGAACTGTAATTAGTTTGCTTAGACCTGAAGATCGTTATCAAAATTTAGCACCAGTAGGTCGACTTGATAAAGATACGACAGGACTACTTTTATTAACTAATAATGGTCAGCTTAATCATGAGCTCTTAGCTCCTAATAAGCATGTTGATAAGGTTTACCAAGCTAAAATTGCAGGAGTAGCAGATGAAGAAACTATAAGAATTTTTGCACAAGGGATGACATTGGGAGATGGCACTCAATTAAAGCCTGCTAAATTAAAAGTTTTAAGTCAAGATAAAGTAAACGATAGTTCAGAAATTGAAATTAAAATTCAAGAAGGAAAATATCATCAAATTAAGAGAATGTTTGGTGCTTGCGGGATGAAAGTGGTTGAACTTCATAGAATTTCAATGGGAAATTTAATTCTTGGTAATTTGCCTCTAGGTGAATATCGTGAATTAAGTGGAGAAGAAATAAAAACAATAAAATAGTTTGGATAAGAAGATAAAAAATAATATAATATTCTTAGAGAAAATAAGTGAGAGGAGTTGTTTGAAAATGAAGAAAAATATCAAATTTGGAGCAATTGCAGTTGCACTTTTAGCACTCGCTCCAGTATTTTCAAGTACAACTATTGTTAAGGCTGATGTTCAAAAAGCGGTTACTGAACAAAGTGTAGTAACTAAACAAAATACTGGCGATATAGTAAATGTTACTATGAAGCGTGGTGGCTTCATTTATGACCAAAATGGTGACTTTGCAGTTAATAACCAACGTTACATTTTCTTTAAAAAAGGGAAAACTTTAGGTGCTTGGAATAAAGGTAAGGTTGTAATTATTAATGGAGAAAAGTTCTACCAAGTTGGTGAGAATGAGTATGTTAAGTTTGACTGCATTAAATCTAAGAAGAATAAGAATGGTCAAAAAAAGCATTTGAAGAAAGCTAGTAAAAAAGCTATCAAGAAGAATAAAAATAAAAGAATCAACAAGAAGCTTGCTAAGAAGTTAGCAAAGAAAGTTATCGTTGTTGAATAAAAATTTGAGGATGTAAATCCTCATTTTTTGTTTGTATATCTATTGTATGTTATAATGACATACAAAGGAGCTGATAAAAATGAGTACTACAACGATTCGATTAGATGATAATCTAAAAAAACAACTAAGTAAGCAATTAAAAGCTACCGGTTTAAGTATTAATGCATATTTTACTTTAGCTGCCAAGCAACTTGTTATTCAAAAAAAGGTTCCGTTTGAAATATTGACAGAACCTGATATTCCTAATGAAACTACTAGAAAGGCTATGTTAGAAGCTGAGGCAAAAGCAGAAGGTTTAATTCTGGATAATTCTCCTCGCTTTGATAATATAGATGATTTAATTGAATCATTAGATAAAGAAGATTAATGTATATTTTAACTTATGACTCACAATTTAAAATTGACTATAAAAAATTTAAAAAAGAACATCCAGAATTAAAGCCTGATTTAAAAAATGTCTTAGAACAATTACGTAATAAAGGAACCGTAGAAGCCAGTTATCATCCACACATTTTGAATAATTGGGGTGGAAATTATAACGGTCATTATGAATTGCATTTAAGTGATGGTAAAGTAGATGTGCTGGTACTTTATTTGCCTCATAAGACTAATCCAACTATTAGGCTAGTAAGATTAGGATCTCATGGGGAACTTTTTCAAGGTCCTGCTAAGTAGTTATACAAAGAATTGATTTATATAAAAAATGGGGATGTAAATCCTCATTTTTTATTAGGGATAGAATAATGAAAATAATTAAAAAAATGTCTTTTATATTAGTATTGCCATTTTTGTTTGGTTTTACTAATATTGCCCATCGCGGTGATAATGGATTAGGACGCTATACTGAACATAGCTTTCAAGCGTATGATCATGCAGTTATTAATGGAGCGGATTATTTGGAGCTTGATTTACAAAAAACGCATGACAATGTTTTGGTAGTTAGTCATGATAATAATTTGGGACGAGTTTTTGGAATAGATCAAAATATTGAAAAGAGCAACTTTCAGGATCTCCGAAATGTAAAAAATCGAGCTGGTGAATCACTTCATTCACTTCAAGAAGTATTTACTCGTTATAAACCTGATAAAATCAAGTTCATGATTGAAACAAAAGACGGTCAAATTGGAATGGAACAAGTTCTAGTTAAGTTAATTAAGCAAAATGGTTTAGAAAATAGAATTTTATTTGAATCGTTTTCACTAAGTTCGCTTAAAAAGTTAGCCAAACTTGCACCAAACATTCCTAGAACTCAGCTTGGTGGAGATTATCACGATATTAGCAACAATCAATATTTTTCAAATGGTTTTTATGATAAAAATGCGGCAGAATATTTAAGAAAGCATGATAAAGGTTATATCTTATGGGGCGTTGAAAAATCATCTATTATGCAAAAGATGATAGCACACGGAGTTACTGGCTTAATTACGGATTTTCCTGAACGATTGAAAAATGTTATGTGGCAAAAAACAGTATTACCAGTGCATGCAATTGATGCTGTAATGAAAGTTGAGAAACCTTTTGCAATTGTGAAAGATAGTTATCAAATTTTGCCAAAAGGAAGTTTAGTAAAAGTAGATAAGCTAACTTTGCAAAATGGTAAACTAAAGTATGGCTTTAATAATGGCTGGCTTAGTGAAGTTGATGTTACAGCTATAAATAGGGATGCGCCATATAGTGAACAAGGGAAAATATTTTTAACACGTTCTGCATCATTGTGGCGTGATCCATTGGGAGATAAGAATTTAGATAGAAGTTTACGAGCAAATAGCAAGTGGAATTATTTTGCAGTAAGCAGCGTGAGCGGGCATAAATTTTATAATCTTGGTAGTAATCAATGGATTGATGGTAGGGATGTTAGTGAAGAGAGGAGGTAATTTATGGAAACTTCTGCAAGTACAATGTATTAAATTTAATTAGCAGCTTACATTAGTAAGCTGTTTTTTTAGTGAATTAAAAAACAAATTTTCGAATACGAAAGTTCGTGGACTCTCAACTCTTTTCTTTATAAAATCAAGTTGACATTTGGAAAGGTGAGAGAAAACGAATGACAATAGGAGAGGCATTGAAGTCAGTAAGGCTTGAACATGGATTAACACAAAAAGAAATGGTTGCTGGTTTTACAACTGAATCGTTTTATTCAAAAGTTGAACACAATATTCATAAGATAGATGCAGAAGTATTGCTTAATATTTTGGTCGCAAACCATATTGATTTGGAAGATTTTTTTGATAAAATTTTAAGTCAAGATTCTAAAAAAAATCCATATTTTGAATTAGAAAATCAATTGAAATTTGTTCAAAATATAAAAGATATTACAAAATTAGATAAACTTGCAGAAAATCTTAAAAGTAATATTCCAGAAGTTTTTAAAGTAAGGTTAGAGGAAGCATATGCGTGGATTTTGCATTCAAATGCACATGCTTCAATACAGTTAAAGAAGAAGGTTCGAAGACAATTAACTAAATGTGAGTGGAATAAGTTTTCGTATACGTTTTTGAGTCATGCAATAATATTGCTTGATATTGAGGATGCATATAAGCTAGTTGATTCCGCATTTAAAGCTTATGAACGTGATCCGCAGACGGATGTTTATACGCTTCAAGCTATTAGTCAAATTTGTATAAATTTTTTGAATTGTTGTTATCACCAAAAAGTAAAAAGAAAATATATTTATAGAGCATTAATTATGCTTAAATCTTTACCAGCTAATTTAGCAATTGGATTAGAAAAAATTATTGGTGAGTATTATACAGCCTTATTCAAAAATAATAAGCAACAGCAAAAAGAAATTGTTAAATTATTAAAGTTAGTAGGATATTATCAACTTATTGAGGATACAGTGGAGGAATAATAATGAAGAAAAAAATTGTTTTTTTGATGAGCTTGTTAGTAATTTTAGGAATGGGACTTAGTTTAAGTAAGCAAACAGCTAATGCAAGTTTTGCAAGTAAGTATCATCTTAAGGCATATATAATGCCTAAGAAATATCGTGGAACTTGGCATCATGGAAGAAATAAATTAAAAATCTCTAGCCGTAGAGTTAATGGATATTCATTATACAAGTTTCCACAACACTCTGTAATTCCATATAAATCTAAAGTTTACTTGGTACAAAAAGATGGAACTGGTATTACTTTAGCAGCTCCACAAGTGGATGGTTTTGGATTGAAGAGAAGTGGTAAGTTTTTAATTTGGCAGGCTTTTGGTTCTAGAATTAAATATCATCGTTAAAATAATTATTATTTCTAATACGAAAAAAGATAGAAATCATACGTTTGATTTCTATCTTTTTTGCTATAATAATTGCTTGGAGAAGTGAAACTATTTCAAAATACAAAATACTATGGTAGGGATGAGAAAATGAATAAAACAAAGTTATTTATGGGTACAACTATGCTTTCAGTAGTAGCAATGACACTTGCTGCATGTGGTAAAAGCAATAAGAGTGCTGAAACTAAAACCATAAAACCAACTGAGATTTCTGCACTTAAAACTTCTGTTCCAGAAGCTCCCACAAAACAAGGTGGTACTGTAAAAACCGCTCTTATTTCTGATAGTCCATTTACTGGGATTTTTATTACAGAATTGCAGACTACAACTGTAGATACTGCTGTATCACAATACGGTATTGAAGACCTTTTTGGTATGAATGACCATTATGTATTTAACAATAATGGTCCTGCAACATTAAAGCTTGATCAAAAAGCTAAGACTGCAACTATTAATATTAAAAAGGGTGTTAAGTGGTCAGATGGCAAGCAAGTGACTGCACGTGACTATGTGTATGCTTATGAAGTTTTAGCCAATCCTGAAGCACAAAATCCTAAGTATAATGGTAGTTTAACTAATATTATTGGTATGGAAGATTACCATAATGGTAAGAGTAAGACGATTTCTGGAATTAAGATGCCAGATGGCGCTAATGGACGCAAGATTGTGATTCATTTTAAAGAAATGAAGCCAGGAATGAAGCAATCTGGTAATGGTTATATTCATGAAGTTGCTCTTCCATACCATTATTTGAAAGATGTTTCATTTAATAAGCTTATTTCAAGTGATAAAATTCGCAAAAAGCCACTATTTTATGGCCCATATCAAGTAAAAGATATTGTTCGCGGAGAAAGTGTAACTTGGGTACCTAATAAGTATTACTGGCGTGGAACACCAAAATTGTCTAAGATTGAAATTTCAGTAGTTTCTTCAACTTCAGCGACCGAAGCTCTTAAAGCACATCAATTTGACGTAATTCAAGTTCAAAGTTCTAAGTGGAATGATATAAAGAAGACGAAGGGCTTTAATTTTGTTAAGGGAACAGTCCCACAATATACTTATCTTGGCTTTAAAGTTGGTAAGTGGGAAAACAACAAGAACGTAATGGATAAGAATTCTAAGATGAATAATAAGTCTCTTCGTCAAGCCATTGCTTACGGAATGAACATTGAAGGAACTTATGGCAAGATGAGTAATGGAGCTGCATTTAGAATTCCAACTTTAATTCCAACTCAATTTGGTGATTACTCTGATAAAAATATCAAGGGTTACACTTATAACATTAAAAAAGCTAACCAACTTCTAGATAAAGCGGGATATAAAAAGAAGGGTACTTATCGTATTCAGCCAAATGGTAAGAAATTAACTATTCGCTTGGCTGCAATGGGAAGCGGAGATGCTGCCAAGAATCCAGTAATTCAAACTTTTATTCAAGATTGGAAGAAGATGGGTTTGAATGTTAAGTTAACTGATAATCGCTTACTTGATCAAAATATCTTCTTAGATAAACTTCAACACGATGACTCAAACATTGATATGTTTATAAATGCTTGGAATTTAGCAACTGAACCTTCTCCAGCTATGGTATATGGTGAAAAGACTCCAATGAACTATGGTCGTTTTGTAACTAAGAAAAATAATCAACTAATTAAAGAAATTGATTCTCAAAAAGCATTCAATCATTCTTACCGTGTAGATAAATTCCATGAATGGCAAAAGTACATGAATGATGAAGCTTATGTTGTGCCAATGTATAATGCTTATCAAGTTACTGCAGTTAATAGTAAGTTAACAGGGTATTCAACATCTCCAAGTAAGTCAATGGGTAATAAGTTGCCTAACTGGTATTATGTAGGATATAAGAAATAATAATTTAAGAATAAGGCTGTTTAAAGCAGCCCTATTTTTTTATTGAAAATAAAATTTTCGAATACGAAGATTTGTGGATTTTTAGAAATTAAAAGCATATTGTTATTCTTGTATTTTGTATTTTGGAAAAGTTAATAAAAACTAGAGGAAGTAATACAGACATGAATAAAAAGGTTAAAATTACAAGTTTAGCTACTGCAGCTCTTGCAACAGTTGTATTGGCTAGTGCAAATTTGAATGATGAAGTTAAAGCAGATTCTCAAGTATCAGGAACTACTGCTAAGGCTAACTCTGCAGTTGATAATGCTAAGGCTAATGTTGATAGCGCTCAAAAAGCAGTAAACGATGCACAAGTTAAGGTTAATGATGCCAAAAGTTCACTTGATTCTGCCAATAGCAATGCTTCAGCACCAGATAATGCATATTCAACTCAAGCAGACGTTGTTGCAAAAGACCGAGTAGATGTTAAAACTAAGAGCGATGCGGTTGATAATGCAACAAAAGAACAAGAAAAGCGCCAAGACTTAGTTAATGAAGCTAAAAAGCCAAATGCCATTGATAATGCTAAGAAGGCAGTTAGTGATAAGAATGATGATATCGCTAAGAAGCAAGATGCTGTAAAGACTGCTCAAAGTAAAACCCCTGCAGCTGAAAAAGCAGTAAATGATGCTAAGAGTAATTTAACTGATAAGCAAAATGTTTTAAATGATAAAAAGACTGCTAAGTCAGATGCTGATAAAGCTGTCAAGAATGCTCAAGATGCTTTAAATGGTACAGGCATTAATGAAGCACAGGATGCTGTTAATAAAGCTAATAAGGCAGTTGATCAAGACAACAAAGACAAGAAGCAAATTGATACTGATGTCGAAAATGCTACAAAGACTAAGAATGATATTGATAAAGCTAAGCAAGTAGCAGATAAGGCCAAAACAGAGGCAACTGCTAAGCAAAATGATGCTCAAAAAGCTTATGATACTGCTAAAAAATCATCTGATGAAGCTAAAACTAAGGTAGATTCAAAGAATGTAGATATTTCTAACTTGAAGGATCAACTTTTAAATTTGAAAAATATAAGTATAAATACTATTGATCTTGGGGATGTTAATAAGTTTAAAAAAGCTTATATGGATTATGCTTTAAAGGGTAAGTTAACTCAAGATGATATTGATTATGTAAATTCTGCTCGTAGTAAGAATAACTATATATCATCAGAAGATAATGAAACAATAAATTATAATGATATGTCAAAGAATCAAATTCAAGATATATCATTATTTGCTACTAATGTTTTGAATAAAGTTAGAAGTCAATTAGGATTAAAAGTATCAGATGATGAAGTAAATCCTGCCATGGTAGATTTTGCTCAAAAAATAGCTAAAAGATATAATACTGATTTAGCTAAAAGATCATGGGTACCTGGTTGGCATGATGCTACTGGAATAAATGATGAATCTAAAAATAGTGGACTTGAGTCTAATGAAAGACCAGATAGATCAGTATGGCAAAGATATGAAGATTTAAGTACTACAAACTATGGTTATGAGGCTAATCCTACTGGTACTATGAACGAATTGAAAAGTCGAGTATATAATGCCATTTTAACAATGCTTCTTCCAGATGGAAACGGCTATGATGATCCAAATAGTGATAAAAGTTATGAAATGGGCCATGCTGGTGGTTTATTAGGAATCACTGTAAATAAAAATAGCATTGAATACTTAAACAAAGCTAAAAATATGTATGAAAGTGCTAAAAAAGATATTGAAAATGAGCCTGGAACTCAAACGACTATATCTAATGATGGTAAAGAAGAAGTTTATAACCTACATAATATTGATGTACTAAATACAAAAATTGAAAAACTCACACAAGATTTAAATGATATAAATAATGGTAAGCTAACTGATGATTTTATTGAATCAAAGCAATATCTTTCAGCAATAACTACATTTTATTATGATCCTGTTTCACAAATGGATGTTTTCCAAATTCACTTCTTAAATGTTTCCCCTAATAATGTAAAAGATGCTACTAAGTTTGGTGATACTAAGGCTATTCCTTCATATGATGACCAAATCAAGGATTTACAAAAGTCAATTAGTAACGAAAATAACGTATTAGTCCAATTAACTAATGACTATAATAAAAAACAAGCTACAACTAATACTGCACAAATCAATCTGACTAATGCACAAAATGACTTGAAGTCTAAGACAGAGGCTGCCGAGATTGCTCAAGAAAACTATGACTCTGCAGTTAAAAAATTAAGTGAAGTAACTACTAAGCAAACTCAAATCAATCAAAAGTTAACAGCTGATCAAAAGATTCAAAACTCTGCTCAAGCTCGTCTTGCTGCATTAACTGCTTCAAATGAAGAAAAGGCAAAGAATTTGCAAACAGCAACAGCTACTCAAGCTAAGGCAGAAGAAGCAGTTAAGACCGCTCAAGAAGCTGTTAACCAAGCTCAAAGTAAGCTTGAAAATGCGCAAAAAGTCCAATCTGACTTAAACAAGGACATTGCTGCCAAGCAAGAAGCAGTTAAGAAGGCTCAAGATGAACTCAAGACTTTAGAGCAACATGTATCAGATCTTGAAAATGCTCCAGCAAACTTAGATAAGGCTAACAAGGAATTAGCTACTGCCAAAGATAATCTCAAGACCGCTCAAGATGCTTTAACTAAGGATGAAGCTAAGCTTAAGGACTTACAAGCTGCTAAGGATTCTGCAGATAATGCTGTTGCAACTGCCCAAGCAAATTATGATCAAGCACAAAATGAACTTAAGACTGCTCAAGACAAGCTTACCCAAGCACAAAATGAGTTGAAAACTATTCAAGATAAGGAAGCTTCAAAGAGCAATATCAAGACTAATACAACTACCAAGAAGTCAACTAAGAATGAAGCTAAATCAACAGCTAAGCAGACTTTAAGTCAAAAAGCTCGTGTCTACGATAAGAATGGTAAAGCTATTAAGAAGAATGGCAAGTTTGTAACCTACAAGAAGGGTGCCAAGATTAATGGCAAGCTTGTTACTATTAAGGGTAAAAAATATTACCAAATTGGTAAGAATGAATTTATCAAGGCTGGCAATGTGAAAGTTAATAAGACTACTAAGAAATCAGTTGCTAAATCAATTAAACTTACTCATACTGCATTTGTTTATGACAAAAACGGTAAAATTGTAAGAAAAGGTCTTAAGATTAACTATATTAAGCGTGGTAAAACTGTTAAGGCTTTGAAGACTGTTACTATCAAAGGTAAGAAGTATTACCAAGTTGGTAAGAATGAATTTATTAAGGCAGCTAACGCTAAGTTTACAACTCAGGTCATTCACTTAACTGCAACCATCAAAGCTAAGAAGAATAGTAAGGTTAAGACTTATGCACGCAGCGGTAAACTTAACAAGCATTACGTACTTGGCAAGAAGAGTTACAAGTTCAATGAGAAACTTACAATTAATGGTAAGACTTACTACAAGATTGCTGGTAAGAATGATTGGGTTCCTGCAAGTAAGCTTAACTTAAAGAAATAATCTTTTTCCTCTTTGAAAAAATAGATAATAAAGTATAATTCAAAAAATAATTTCTACCCTCAAAAGAAGTCACGAAAGTGGCTTCTTTTTGTATTAATAATGCAAAACATGGTATCATTTAAGTATCAAATAGATACCAGAAAGGATGAATATTATGACTACAACAGCTTCTACAATTAGATTAGACTCTGACCTTCGTAAAGAATTAAATAAAAAATTAGATGAGGTTGGTTTAACCTTGAATGGTTATTTTACTTTGGCTGCTAAGCAATTTTTAATTCAAGGGAAAGTTCCATTTGAAATAAAATCAAAGCCTGATATTGAAAATATAACTCTTAATGAGAAGACTCGTAAGGCAATTATTAGAGCATATGCTGAAGAAGAAGGTGTAATTCCAAATACTGCTAGAGAGTTTGATAATGCTCAGGATATAATGGAGGACTTATTCGGTGACAAGTAAAGAATGGAAAATTCATTATGATTGAGAATTTAAAGCTGATGTTAAAAGATGGAAAAAACAAATTCCTGAACTTCAATAGGAAATGAGAGCTATTGTAAATTTTATTTTAGAATTTGGCTATATTCCAGATGATTATAATCCGCATTCTTTAAATGATCCTACATTGCCTTATTATGGGAATATGGATTTTCATCTTTTTGATGGAAGGCTTGATTTAGTAGTTATTTATACTGAATTTAATAAAAAGAAAGTTTTCAGATTTATTCGTTTAGGTTCTCATAAAGAATTGTTTAGTAAAAAATGAAATATAAAAAGAAGTCACGAAAGTGGCTTCTTTTATTTATGAAAATAAAATTTTCGAATTAGAAAGTTTGTAGATTATTAATTTATAAAAGCATAAAATTATTTAGTATTACAAAAAGTGGAGGGAAAAGTTTGAAAATAAAAAAAGTAAAGTGGGATAAAGTTGGTTTAAGTGTATTACCTTATCTTGTTATTTTGCTTACAACCTATGTTATGTTGCGTTACCAAATTAGAGCACATGCGACTTTTATTACGAGTGATCGTTTTTTGCATTTTTCAAGATTTTATGATGCTAGTATGCAAATTAAAACTGGTAATTTTTCGTATTTCCAGATGAATTATGGCTTTAATGAGTGTGGAAGAATTTTTAATGCTTTATATGGTCCATTATTTGCTTACTTAAATGGTCTTGCTTTAATACTTTGTCGTAATTGGTATAATTATTCGCTATTAACTAATATAGCTGTATGTTTAGTTGGCGGAATTGGAATGTATCAATTAGGCTTAAAAGGAAAAGTTAATAGAACTATTTCTTTATTATTAGCAATTTTATATTTGCAGTTTGGAATCATTATTGGAATGATGCGTGCTAATAATTTTATGGCATGGGGAGCAGCGCTTGCGCCATATGTTTTGATTCAAGCTGTCAATATGATGCAGGATAAAGAGCGTCCAATTCATTGGCTAACTTTAGGAATTGTTATGGCTGTAGTTGCTCAAGTACATTTGTTGTCAACTGTAATCTTAGCTGTAACTTTGATTCCATTTGCAATATACAGTTTTGTTGAAAGTGATAATAAAAAGCAGATAGTTATTGATATTATAAAGGCTATAGGAGTTGCAGTTGTTTTAACAGCAAATATTTGGGGTGCGTTTATATATGTTTATGCTTCAAATAAAATTGCAACACCAAATATCTATTCATTAAGAATCCATGCAATTCACACCAGTTTAATGGGGCGCTTTTATCAACATGGACACATTGGTTTTGGATTTTTCTTAATGATGGTATTTCAATTCATATATCTTCTGCGCTATTTTAAAAAGTCTCATCTTAATACATTGGCAACTATTTGGAGCTTAATGATTTTTGTAGTATCTTCAAAATTAATGCCATGGGATGCAATTCAGGCTAAATATGCAAATCTAGGATCAAGTCTTCAATTTCCATATAGATTAGTTGTTGGTGCAATTCCATTAATGCTGATGGCGTTTGGAATTAGTGCAACTCAAATTTGGGAGCAAAAAAATTATCGGGAAGTAAAGAGAAACTTTATCCTTTTTGCAATTTTAATTGTAATTTTTGAAGGTTTAGGTAGTAGTGTTGCTATGAATTATAGCTATGCAAATACATATGCTAATTCCAAGCGTGTGGTTAGCATGGATAGTTATTATACTATTTCTAAAAACCGCAAAAAATTCAGACGTCTTACTCGCAAGACTAATAATGGTGAATTGTTTAGAAACCTAAGTCATGCAGAACCAGATTATTTGCCAAAACCAGTATCTAATGACTTTTATGGAAATTATGTTATTAAAGCACGTAAAAAGTTTAAACATAGTGTTAAAGGTAGTAAGTTAACTATTACGTGGAAGAGCAAAAAAGCTAAAAAGATGATATTGCCATTAATAATGTATAAACAATCTCAATTAGTATTGAATGGTAAAAAAGTTTCTCCAAAACTAATTAAAAATGGTCAACCGCAAATATTAGCTCGAAAAGGACAAAATAGTGCTACTTTAAGCTTTAAGGTTGCAACTTGGTTCTGGATTTTACTTATTATTACAATTCTTGGTTGGATTGGATTATTAGTATATTGGATTATACTTCTAAGTAGAAAAATAAAATAATGAAAAAGTCTCAAAAGAGGCTTTTTTATTTGGGCTTTAAAATTTTGTTATAATATCTTTTGGAGAAATGAATTAGTATTTTGAGGGGAGATTTTATGACAATTGGTGAGGCTCTGAAATCTTTAAGACTAGAAAATGGATTAACTCAAAAAGAAATGACAGGTGGTTTAGTTTCAGAATCATTTTATTCTAAAGTAGAAAATGGAATTCACAAAATTGATGCAGATTTATTGATAGATATTTTATCTTTACATAATTTTGATATAGTAGATTTTTTTACTAAACTTGCTCATCAAAAAAGAGAAAGTAAGCCAAGTTTTGAATTGCTTAGTAGGATTATTTTTGCACAAAATAAAAAAGATATTAAAGAACTAGATAGAATTTCAGAAGAAATTAAAAATGGGGGGGTAATCAGCTTGACTATTCCACTGTAAAGAGAAAGTTAGAGATAGCTTATGCTTGGGTATTACATTCTAATAGTAGAGTGTCAAGCCAGTTAAAGCGGAAAGTAAAGACTGTATTAGGTAAAAATAGATGGAATAAAGTATCTTATACATATTTAAGTCAGGTAGTAGTTTTGCTTGATATTGATAGTTCATATATATTCTTTAAAAAAGCTTTTCAGTCGTTTAAAAATCACCCTTCCAATGATACATTTACTTTACAAGCATTGGGGTATTTAGGAGTTAATTTTTTAATGTGTTGCTACTACTATGATGCACCAAAAGAATATTATCAAACTGCAATTGAAGCGGTACATTCATTGCCTATTGAGCCTGCAATTGGAATAGAGAAATTACTTACTAATTATTTTGAAGCGTTAGTTAATCATGATAAAACAAGAAAAGCTAGAATAGTACAAGACTTAAAAGAGACCGGATATTATTCAATTATTAGAGATATTGATAATCAAGAAAAGGGATGCTAAAAGGCGTCCTATTTTTTATACAAAAAATTAATTTCGAATACGAAGATTTGTGGATTTAGCATTTTATTTGGAATATTATCATCTACGTAAATTGATTTTTTGGAAAAGTGAGGATATAGATTCATGAAAAAATCTTTGAAATATAGTGGAGCTATCGTTGCTGCTCTTTTAGCAGTTGCACCAGTTGTTGTAAATAATAGCGCAGTAGTTAATGCCGACAGTACTACTCAAGTTGCTAAAAAGGGTCAACCAGGTGATAGTAAGGATAATCCAATAAAGTTAACCTTGCGCTATGATGTTTCAAACATTAAAGCTGGTGATCTTATGGATATTAACCATGAAAATAATGTAGATATAGTTGAAAATAGCGCTCATCTTTATGCTGATGGTCAATTGTTAACTAAGGGAACTAATGGTCGTCAAAATTGTATTGATGGTGGAGATTCAATCAGTCCAAAAGATAAAAAAGATATTGATGATTATATTTTCCGTGAGGGTCATACTTACACTATTGAAGGTGGAAATATTTCACAATTAAAACCAAATACTTGGTACACTTGGACTGATAATTATAGAGGAAAAACACATACCCAACAAACTGATAGTGATGGTTACATGGTTGCTCATGACGAATTAGGAAACGTTAAAGATTTTAAAAATTATGAAAACTATGGCATAAGTAGTGATCCTGTAACTTTTATAGTTGGTAAAAATGGCAGTAAAGTAATTAACGAAGATCAATCTAAAGATAATAATACTAACTCATCAACTTCAAAAGATGATCACAAGTCAGATAGCACAACTAACATTTCCCCTTCAACTCCTGCTACTGATGCAAGCTCATCTTCAAAGAGTGACAGTTCAAAAGACACTTCATCAACCAGCACTTCTACAACGACTCCTTCAACTTCTCATTCTACTGTAGATAGTAATTCTGAAATTTCTAGTTCAACTCCAATTTCTAATCCATCAATTGATAAAAAGAATGAAGTTACTTCAAGCAAGTCAGATAATGAACCTGCAGCAGAAGTTTCAGATTCAAAGACTAAGACTACTGTTAAGACCTCATCAACTAAGCGAGTTTTAGTACATAATGCCTATGTTTACACTAGTAAGGGTAAGCTTGCTAAGAAGAATAAGAAGCACATCTTGCTTAAGAAAGGTGCTACAGTTGATACTTTTGGCAAACAAGTACCTATTAAAGGCAAGAAGTTCTACAAGATTGCTAAGAATCAATATGTAAAAGTTGCTAACTTTGTAACTGGTTCAAAGGCTATTAAAGTTAAGGTTACAGCTACTGTTAAGGGAAAGAAGAATGCAAAAGTTTCTACTTATACTTCAACTGGTAAATTAACTAAGAAGCATGTTTATGGTAAGAAGACTTACAAGTTTAACCAAAAGAAGACTATTAAGGGTAAGACTTATTACAAATTAACTGCTAAGAATCAATGGGTATTGGCAAACAAGTTGGCTTTGAAGAAATAATTATTTGGAGAAAAAAGTTTTGAATAAAAAGAGATATTTTGCATTAGCTGCAGCAGCACTTTTAGCAGTAGCACCGATTGCTACAACAAGTTTTGTTTCAGGTCCGATGATTGTTAAGGCGGATTCAGTAGCATCTATGGATCAAATTAATGATACATTTTATCAAGATGCACGTAAAGAATATTCCGATTCAGACTATTCTTTTATTAAATTAACTAAAAAAACGCCTTATATTGTTGGTTATAATAATCAAACTGTTAAAAGTTTTGCTGGTCAAAGAGTTACTGATGTAACTTCTAACATTGGAAGAGTTAATAAGTTAGTTAAGATTTATGTATTTCCAGCTATGGATAATGGTATGCCAGACTTTGGTAATGTTTTACATCAAAGTGATAAATTAGAATTGGGTAAAAATTATGTTGCATTATTATCATGTAATGTTTCGTTTAGTAATGATGATGGCAAAGTAATTATTCCGATTAGTACTGATTATTATGAAGCTGATGAAGCACCTAGATCAGAGAGAAACTATGTTGATTCGAATGATATTGGATTATTTGTTCCGATTAAGGTTTCCAATAAAAAGGCTCCGTCATCAACCACCAAAATAAACGCACGTGGTTACGTAACTGTACGTAAAGGTCATAAAGTACGTACTTACACTTCAACTGGTAAGTTCAGTAAGCATTATGTTTATGGTCACAAGACTTACAAGTTGAATCAAAAGAAGAACATCAAAGGACATGGAACTTGCTATAAGATTTATGGCAAGAACCAATGGATTCCAAGTAAGTATTTGAAATTTTGATTTATATGAGATTTTAAAATGAACAAAAAACGATTTAACTTAATTTTATTAACAATTGTTTCAATCTTTTTTGGATTATCAATTAATACCAATAAAGTTTCTGCAGCAAAGTATGGTGCAAGTCTCTATACGACTCCCAAAGCAATGCGTGGAACTTGGTATTTAAAAAATACTAAAACTATGCCAAATACTGGTGTAAAGTCAGATGTATTGCACCCATACAGCAAAATAAAAATTGGTACACATACAATTATATTTACTAAAAAACGTGGTAAACGTGGACTGAGTGGTAAATATACTTTGTATAAAACTCCTAAGAACGTTGCAAAGTTTTCAATTAAGAAGATAAATGCTGCTGAAAAATATGCTGCAAAGCATAGATGGCTCGCACCTGATAATATTAATTCTAGAGGTTTTGAATTTAGAAAAGAAACTTGGCTTCGCTCATATAGTTCAACTTCTAATGGTGCGCTTTCTGTTAAAGGACGTACGTTAACTTTTGAAAATATTTTCATGAAAGATACATTTAGAAAATAAGATTAATACTCAACTTTAAGGGATTAGAGTTGAGTATTTTTATTTTGTCAAAGAAATAATTTCGAATACGAAAATTTGTGGATTTAGTATTTTATTAGGAATATCATCAGTAAGTAAATTATTTTTGGAAAAGTGAGGAAACAAACATGAATAAAAAGGTGTTAATTAGCTTGGCAGGAGCTGCGTTGATTTCAACAGGTTTGGCAACAATTGCAGTTGAAGGTGGCAACACTGTTGATGCTGCGAAAACTAGCTTAGTAAAGGGAAAGACTAAGAAGCTTGCTCGCAATGCTTATGTTTACAACTCAAAAGGTAAGCGTGTTAAGAAGCGTAGCTTAAAAAAGGGTAAGAAGATTAAGATTCTTGGTTTCAAGACTATCAAGGGTAAGAAGTACGTTCAAATTGGTAAGAACGAATACGTTGTAGCTGCTAACTTTACTCCAAAGAAAGCAAAGAGTAAGCCAAAGAAGAACACTAAGAAAAATACTTCAAAAAAGGTAGCTCCATCAACTGAAAATGAAGATGATTCATATCAAGAAAAAGCCCCATCATATGCAAATGAACCTGAATACAAGAAGTATATGGAGTGGGTAAAAAAATATAATGATGGTAAGGGCGATATTGTTGCTATTAAAGGCACTACTGCTAGAGCAATCCAAGATCCAGGAAATGAAAATGAAGATGGTTTTGGTAAAGATCCTAAAGAACTTTGGGATATGTCTGCTAATTTTGCTCATCCAATAGAAAAAGGTGAGAGTGTAAATTCATTAGTTGCTGGAGAAGAAGTGAGTGATTTCGGCGAGGTTGATTTGGAGTTAGCTCGTGTACTTAAAAGCTCTGACGGTACATATTATCTCCAAGGTTTTCCTGATATAGGCTTAGGATATTATTATTTCCCAGCTACTGATTTTAAATTTGTTGAGAAGAATATGAAAAGATAAAAAGTGAGGATATAGATAGATGAATAAAAAAGTATTAATTGGCTTAGCAGGAGCTGCGTTGATTTCAACAGGTTTGGCAACAATTACAGTTGAAAGTAGTAATACTGTTAACGCTGCGAAGACTACTGCAACAAAAGGTAAAAAGAAAAAGGGATTAAATATCCATCCTAAGACTTTGCATGAATATGATAAATTATATAGTCATGTAAAGTATATTACTCCGCTTAAGGATTTGAAGATTTACTTTGGCAAGAATAATGAAAACAATAGAACCTTTAAAAAAGGAATATTGTACAATATTGATGATGAAGCATTTGTAGAAAAAATAAAAGGTCAATATTATTTAACTTTTAGTTATAAGAGACAAATTGATGAAGATATTTATACTAAAAGTGCAAGAATTAATATAAAGGATATAAAACCTTTAGTAAGAGACTCAAAATATAATAAATATCATAATTTATTTAAGAAAAAATCTTTTCCAGTTAATTATGATGTAAATCCTAAGGCAAATATTAATAAACATTTAGCTATTAAATTTAAGAAAAAGACAACTTTATACTTTCCAAAAGATGATTCACAATATGAATCATTTTCACAAATGAATCCATTTATGAAGGGAACTAAAAAAATGTCTGTTACCCCAAATAGAGTAATTGCTATTCAACCAGAAGCTAATGATCCATATGTAGTAGGATTAGTAGATGCTTTCCCATATAAGGGAACTTATTACTATAACTTCGAAGGAACTAAACTTAAGAAAGATAAAGATGGAATTGTGCAATCATTACCTCAACAATTTTATGTTAAGGCTGATGATGTAACATTTACTACTATTAGTAGTAATAATGCTGAAAAAATGAAATATAATTTCCGTTAATGTTTTAATGTAGTAAGGATATATAAATGAATAAAAAAGTATTAATTAGTTTAGCAGGAGTTGCTTTAATTTCAACAAGTTTGGCAACTATTGCAGTTGAAAGTGGTAATCCTGTTGACGCTGCGAAGACTAGTTTAGTAAAAGGAAAGACTAAAAAGCTTGCCCGTAATGCTTATATTTATAACTCAAAAGGTAAGCATATTAAAAAGCATAGCTTAAAAAAGGGTAAGAAGATTAAGATTCTTGGTTTCAAGACTATTAAGGGGAAGAAGTACGTTCAAACTGGTAAGAACGAATACGTTGTAGCTGCTAACTTTACTCCAAAGAAAGCAATGAGTAAGCCAAAGAAGAATACTAAGAAAAATATTTCAAGTGCAATTGATCCAGCATCATATAAAAATGAAGCTGAATATAAGAAATATATGAATTGGATTGAAAGTAATGGTTATATTGTAGCTAAAAAAGCTACGGATACGATAATACCTTTTAATTCATATAAAGGTGATATAGATAGAATTCCTGAAAATGATTATGAAATTGGAGAAATATATAAAGGAACAAGATTGGTAGATCCAGAGGGAGTATTTAAAGGCTCAAAAGGTAATTATTATATAAAATCTTGTGATTCCGTGGATCCAACTCTTACAGGATATTTTCTTGCTAAAGACTTTGAATTTAAGCCAGCAAACTATGAGTCATCTACAAGTAAAGTAGATTTAAGAAATGATTTACAATTAAAAAAATATAATGACGAATTAATTAAACGAGGTAAAGAGGATGATACTAATCTTTACATTGTGGTAAACCAAAGAACTTCAATTTATAAAAATACTTTAGATCCAGAGAAAACTCCTGATATAAAGCTAAGCGAAATTGATAATGTAGATAAAGATACTTGGATTGATGGTACGACCCAAGTTGATGGAGACGATTATACTAAAGTGATTAAGTATAATGGAGAATACTATTATGATTTTAGTTCAGGATATATTAAAGTTTCAGATACTACATTACTTCCTGAAAACAAGTTAAATGAAAGATATCCTGATGATATGCCTAACTCGTACTTGGTTGAATATGATGATTAATTAAAACTAGTCTATTAAAGAAATTGGCCTAAATACGCCAATTTCTTTTTTTGTAAAAATAAAACTTTCGAATTCGCAGATTTGTAGATTTTGTAAAATAGGTGGACTACAATGTGATTTGCTGTGATTATTTAAGCAAATCTTAAACATTTTGCTTAATTGGTCAAATCTAAAGTGATATAGAAGGAGTAGAAAGTACAATGGTCGAATCAAACATCACTGCAAATGAAAACGATAAGTTTTCAGTAAGTTTATTAGCATTTTGGGTAAAGGGAGTATTAAAGGTTGATAGTCGTTTTGTACATATTGATCTTCCTAATACTGTCTTATGGGGATTAATTCCAGCAGGAAAAAATATGCAGAACGTTCCATTAACTGGTATTACAAATGTAGCAGTTTCAAATTCATATAAGTTAGGTGCTATGTTCTTAGGTATAGTTCTTGCGTTTTTGGGATTCGGAATGTTCAGTTCATCATTTTTAGGTGGATTAATTATTTTATTAATTGGAGTACTTTGTTTCCTATCTGGGATTAAAACCAGTCTAACTTTTGAAAAATCAGGTATTATGCAAACTATTGCTGTACCTTTTTTTGAAAGTACTAAAATTAGAGATTTTGCAAATCAAATTAATAACAGTATTGCACAACGTCAGGATGATACTAATGTAAGAATGAATACTGATCGTCAAATTAATGCAACTCAAATGAGTTCACAAGTAATTGCTGATGCGATTAGAAGTCAAAATACTGCTGCACCTGTTACTAATTCAGTTGCTAATAATGTTCAAGCAGGAAATACTAAGTTCTGCTCAAACTGTGGTAATAAGGTAACTACTGATTCAAAATTTTGTACTAACTGTGGTGCTAAACTTAATTAAGTGATATAGAAAGTGGGATAATGTGAAAAAGTTCTGTCCAAATTGTGGTAAACCTTTAAAAGATGGCGCTGCTTTTTGTCCAAATTGTGGAGCAAAAATTACTCAAAATACTGCTCCAAAAACGCCTCAATCTGCACCTCAGCAAATGCCAACTAGAAGCGTACAACGCAAGCCTGTGCAACATAAGCCAATGAGCAAAAAGAACAAAATCATTTGGTCAATTGTTGCTGCTTTTGCCGTAATCTTCATTGGATTATATATATTTGGTAACCAATACTATAGTAGAGATCATCAAATTGCTAGAATTGTAAATGCTGTCAAGTCTTCAAATAGCGACTTGTCTAAATATGTGATTGCAGATGATTCAAATGTCAAGATAACAGCCGAATCTGTTGAACCTTACAAAAAATTACTTAATACTGAAAAATCAGATAAATTACAATCAAATTTAACTGATGAAAATTCAGTTACTAATGGTGAATTAGTTGAAAATGGTAAGTATTTCTTATTGTTTCCAAAATATCAGCTTAAAGTACAAACTTATCAACCTAAAGTAACCACTAATCATGCTGATTCTGTGCTTTATATTAATGGAGATAAGTCTGGTAAGTTTTTAGATGATAGTGATAATAATTACTACAATAAAGAAAACAGACTTTTAGCTGGTAAGTATACTTTTTTGGTTAAATCAAAAATTTCTGGACGTGACTTGCAAGCTTCTTCAACTGTTGATGTCTCAAAAGGAGATATCGACATGGGGATTGAAACACAAACTTTCATGGTTAAGAGTATTCCAGATGCTAATATTTTCATTAATGATAAGAAAATTGGCACAGTAGGACAAGATGGTAAGGTAACTTTTGAAAATTATCCAATCACTAAGAATATGGATTTCTATGTAACTACTAAAGTAGGAAAGAAAGATTTACCATCGACTACTATTCATAATTTTGGTGAAGCTGTTTCAGATAATTACAATGGTTCATCAGATCAAGTTGATACTTCAGATGATGATGTAGTTGTAACTCCAGAATGGCCTGGAATGATTAGTGATGATGATGCTAAGAGTTTGTTCCAAGATACTTTTGATGATCCTGATTCCGATGACTTTGTAAATGGCTCAAGTAATACTACTTACAAGGATATTACGAAGATGGAGAAGGGATTTGATGATAATGATGATATTTCAAATGTAGATTATGAAGTTGAAGTTGAATCTATTACTCCAGCAGCAGATGAAACAAGTAAGGTAGATTATAAAGTCACTTATAAGTTTGACCATGATGACTATACTAATACTCAAGTAATGGAATATAAAGGTGCCACTGTTAAAAAAGATGGTGACAAGTACAAGATTGATTACTTAGGTAATGGTAAGCTAATTAGTTCAAAAAAGACAGACAATGATGATTAATTGGAGGAATAAGAATGAAAACATGTCCAAATTGTGGCTCTAAAATGGAAGCCGATGTAAACTTTTGTACGGTATGTGGTACTAATATTAAAGATGTTCCACTTGATGGGGCACAGCCAGTAGAGCAACCTGCTCCTCAAGTTCCAGTAAATCCACAACCTCAACCACAAGTAAAGGCAGAACCACAACAGATTCAATCACAAGTACAGCCTTCACAACAACCTCAATCAACTGATTCAAATACAATTCAATCTGAACAAGCTGCTAGTCAACCTCAAAGTTCACAACCTCAATCTAATCAGCAACCACAACAAATTAATGATACTTTTTCAAAAGTTTCTTCACAAATTACAACTGCAGTTAAAAACTTTGATAAAGAAAGTCTTTGGAAATGGTTTGTTACTTCTTGGAAGACTCCAAGTGCGCAGCAACAAGGTGAGAAGTGGTATGGGATTGCTACTTTACTTGTAGAAATGATTTTGTTCTCATTTGCTGGGATGTCTGCAATTAAAAAGATAACTTATGAAAAAGTTTCTGATCAAGTTGCAACTTCAGATTATTCTGGTGTATCTCAATACATTCAAAATAAAATTACACAATTAGTTCATGGTCTTGGATTTGATTTATTCTTATTCGTATTTATTTCTGTAATTGGTTTAATTGCAGCTTCATATTTTATAAATAAATTTGTACATGGTAAAACTGTTTCGGTTTTTGACTATATTAATAAAATAGTTCAATTAAGTAATATTTCAGTCTTTTTAGTAATTGCTATATCGCTTGTATTATTTATGAATCCAATGAACTATAAATTAGCCTTTTTTGGATTGTTAACATTAGTTAACTGGTTATTTATATTTGCATGTGCATTTTGCATTAAAGATGGTCCAGAAACTAATAGAGATTATTTTTATGGAGTTATTCTTTATATTATTGTTATGGTAGTTATAGTCTTTATTGCATGGGAAATTGTTAAGGGACAAATGGTTAGTCAATTTCAAAGCATTTTAAATGTGGATATTAGTCCATATTTAGATTTGATGAAGATGTTAGGATTACAATAATTTTAGATGATGTTAAGCTGAGTGAAAGCTCAGCTTTTATAATGCAAGGAGAAGAAAATGAAGAATTTTTGCCCTAAATGTGGAAATTCATTAAAGCCAAATGCTAAGTTCTGTCCCAAATGTGGGACTAAGATTGAATCAAAAGTTAGTCCACGTCAAAATATGACAGAACAAGTTGTACAACAAGTGTCTAAAAAGCCAAAGAAGTTTAAAAATTATAAAGCTTTCATTATTGCAATGGCAATAATTATTGTGGCGATTGCTGGAGGTTTTGGTTTTGTAATTTATCAAAAAAATAGCCAAGCTTCAAAAGCAACTTCTGTATTAACTCATAAGAGTAATAAAGCAAATGCTAAGAAAACAAACAATGCTGCACAAAATGCTGATCAAAGTGATAATCAATCAGCAAGTCAAAATGATTCAAATTATTCAACTGATGAATGGATGCTTATGGGTTACATGGCTTATGCACATGATAATTATGTTGAAAGTCGCCATATTAGTGGAACTTCAGATTTGGTAGAAGATGTTGGCGAAGATATTGCTAATAGTGATTTAAAAGTAGATAGAAATTCAGACACTTCATACACGTTAACCAATAAGTTTGGTAGTGTTGATGTTGATGTCGATTCTAATGATGTTAAAGTCAAAGCTGATAATGGCGATGAAGTAACTACTGATAAGGATAAGCTAGAAGATACTTTTTCTTCTTATAAAGGTCAAATTCAGAAAATGACTAGCTATATTAAGAATGGGGATTCTGATTCGAAAGAAGATAATAATAGTGACGCTGCTAAGAGTGACAAAAAATCTAATGACTCTGATGAAGAATTTAGTAATGAAGAATATGTAGTAGCTGCCTTTTTATCTGCTAAAGGTACTCCTCAAGAAGAAATTAATCGTGTTGAAAAATTACTTGCTCAAAAATTAGATGCACCAAACGATGATTATTTAACTGGTGTTAAAAATCCGTCAGATAATTATTATTATGTAGCATTTAATGCATCCACTAGTCAATATGAAAGATATACTATCGAAGATAAATATGTTATAGGTCAGCCATATGGAGGCGGTGTATCTGGTCAAAAGAAAAAATATGATAAAAAAACTTTAGTAAATAATTTTAAATCATATAAAGCAGATCTTGATAAAATTTTAGCAGGTTTTAAATATAATAATGCTCATTTAGACGACTTTAATGATAAGGTGCGAGGTGAATAAATGAATAAATTCTGTCCAAATTGTGGGAAGCTAGTTCCCCAAAATACCCGCTTTTGCCCAAATTGTGGGCATGACTTTGGAGCAAAGGAAACTACAAAACCAGTTTCACAACCGACTAACAATCATAACTCCTTTTCGCAACCACAAAAAACAAAAAAGCATTTTAATAAAAAAGGTCTAATGTGGACATTTATTAGTATTATAATTGTGATAATTATAGCTATTGGTGGAATATTTATTTATGATTTTCATCAAGATCAAGAAGCCGCAGTTGCAATCAATCACATGTCTAAGAAAAAACTAGCAGGGATGACTCTTGCTTATGTGCATTTTAAATATCCTAAGGATCATGCTTGGAATGAAGTCTATGATGAAGCACTTAATTCCGGAATAAGAGTAACTAAACACAAATCATATAATCTGAATGGTTATACAGTGAAGGCAGCAAGAGGAAACAATGTCTATATTATTAATGATAAAGTAGCTTTCACAATTAGTAATGAACAAGAGCCTGCCAAAGCTACGTTGGAACTGGCTGATGGTAAGAAAAATCTTGGTACAGTTAACGCTGTTAAAGCTTATAAGACCGTGATGAAGGATAATAATTCTGCTTCAGTAATGAAAAAAATCAATAGTAAATCTGGTGTGAGTTTGACTAACACACAATTAGCTATTTTGGTTGGTTTTGCTCATAGTGGAGACCGTGATTTTACTGAAGAAATTCAGATGAATAAAAGAACTAATAATCCAGATTATTATGAAGAAAGTGAAGATGGGTTTCATCAATTGCAGATGGGTGCAGATGGTCCGTCAGCTATTTTCTTTAAACAAGTAGGACGAAAAGTTATTGTCAAGTTCCAAGATGTAAATAATGCAAAAGATGCAGCTGATGCGCCTGAAAAGACAGTTGAATACTCTATTTCGGACTTAATCAATAGGTATTATTCAACTGCAGATCAACAACGAAAAGTTGATGATTTAGCTGAGCAATTAATTGTAAGAAAATCAGATGAAGATGATATTGATGATGAAGATGAAGCATCAAGTTCTTCTAGTGAGAGGGATGAGGATAGTGAAAATTCATCAACTAAGAAATCAAATTTAGCTGGTAAATACAGTAATCTTCCATTAGTAAAAATTCCATCTGCAATGCAAGGAACTTGGTATGCGGCAGGGCTACTATCATCAAAATTAGATGAAAGAGTTAATTTGGGAACGAGTACTATTGACAACAAAAAACTTTATTACTTGGCAAAGTCTCCTAGTGATTCACAGTCGCTAAAGGAACTTAAAGAAGAGCATAAAAATGATTATATTATGTTGGAAAAGCCGCGTGGAACTCATATTTCGTATACTTTGGCTGGTACACAAACTGATGCTACAGGATATGAGCTGATTAATTTAGAGGGAATACCATGTCTTGTTAATGTTAGTGGTGTACCCTCCGGAATCTACTTTAAAAGTTCTGAAATAGCTAAAAAGTTTACAAACAAGTACAAAAATGATAAAAATCTTACTGAAGAAATAATGGATAAGTTAGAATAATAATTTGACTAAATTATTATGATTCTATTAAAGGAATAGTTGAAGGATGATTTGAGATAATTTTATCAATCTACTTTATTCTTAAAGGGCATCATGCTAAAATAGTAGACAAAGCAATTAGTCAAGAGTAGTCGCTTCATTATTTAACAGAGAGGGTTCTAGAGCTGAGAAGAGCCAATTAGAAGTTGACTTGTAGCTTGATTAGCTGACTTGTTGAACCAAAAGTAGGCAAGTCCGGACACTTCAGACGCCGTTATTGTCTTATTAAGAGAGATGTTTTTAACATCTAACTAATTAGGTGGTACCGCGGTTAGTAAATCGTCCTAGACAATAAGTCTAGGACTTTTTTTATGGAGGAATTTTAATGACAGATTTAGCACCTAAATACAACCCAACAGAGGTTGAAAAGGGTAGATATCAAACTTGGCTTGATGAAGATTTATTCAAGCCATCTGGTGATAAAAAAGCTCATCCTTATTCAATCGTTATTCCACCACCAAATGTAACTGGTAAGTTGCACTTGGGACATGCATGGGATACAGCAATTCAAGATACATTAATTCGTTTTAAGCGTATGCAGGGCTATGATACCTTATACCTTCCTGGTATGGATCATGCTGGTATTGCAACTCAAGCTAAAGTTGAAGCAAAACTTCGTACACAAGGAAAAGATCGTCACGAAATGGGACGTGAAGCTTTTGTTAAGCAAGTTTGGGACTGGAAAGATGAGTATGCATCAATTATCAAGAGCCAATGGGCAAAGATGGGTCTTTCACTAGATTATTCTCGTGAAAGATTTACCCTTGATAAAGGTCTTTCAAAGGCTGTTAAGAAAGTTTTTGTTCAATTATACAATGAAGGACTTATTTATCGTGGTGAATACATCATTAACTGGGATCCAAAGCTTGAAACAGCTCTTAGTGATATTGAAGTTATTCACAAGGATGATAAGGGTGCATTTTACCATATCAAGTATCCATTTGCAGATGGTTCTGGATTTGTTGAAATTGCAACTACTCGTCCTGAAACTATGTTTGGTGATACTGCAGTAGCTGTTGCACCAGGTGATGAACGTTACAAAGATATTGTTGGTAAGGAATTAGTATTACCACTTGTTGGACGCCACATCCCAATTATTGAAGACCAACACGTTGATCCAGAATTTGGTACCGGTCTTGTTAAGATCACTCCAGCTCATGATCCTAACGACTTCCAGGTAGGTAATCGTCATAACTTAGAAAGAATCAATGTTATGAATGATAACGGAACTATGAACGAAGAAGCTGGCAAGTATGCTGGTATGGATCGTTTCGAAGCACGGGATGCTTTAGTTAAGGATCTTAAGAAGAAGGCTACTTAATCAAGGTTGAACCAATTGTTCACTCAGTTGGTCACTCAGAACGTTCTGGTGTTCAAGTAGAACCAAGACTTTCTAAACAATGGTTCGTTAAGATGAAGCCATTGCTGAAAAAGTTTTGGAAAACCAAAAGGGCGAAGATAAGGTTAACTTTGTTCCAGAAAGATTTGAACATACTCTGAACCACTGGATGGAAGATGTTCATGACTGGGTAATTTCTCGTCAATTATGGTGGGGACACCGAATTCCAGCTTGGTACAACAAGAAGACTGGTGAAACTTATGTAGGCATTGAAGCTCCTAAAGATAGTGAAAACTGGGAACAAGATCCAGATGTACTTGATACTTGGTTCTCAAGTGCACTTTGGCCATTTTCAACTATGGGCTGGCCTGATACTGAAAGTCAGCAGACTTTAAGCGTTACTTCCCAACTAATACTTTAGTTACTGGTTATGACATCATCTTCTTCTGGGTTTCAAGAATGATTTTCCAAAGTCTTCACTTTACTGGAACGCCCATTTAATGATGTTGTTTTGCATGGTTTGATTCGTGATGAACAAGGACGTAAGATGAGTAAGTCTTTGGGTAACGGTATTGACCCAATGGATGTTATTGATAAGTACGGTGCAGATGCTCTTAGTTGGTTCTTGCTTAATGGTACAGCTCCTGGTCAAGATACTCGTTTTAGTTATACTAAGATGGATGCAGCTTGGAACTTTATCAACAAGATTTGGAACGCAAGTCGTTTCGTAATTATGAACTTGCCAGAAGATGCTAAGCCTGCGCATATGCCAGATACTTCTAAGTTTGATTTGGCAGATAGCTGGATTTTTGACCGTTTGAATCACACTGTTAGTGAAGTTAACTGTTTATTTGATGAATATCAATTTGGTGAAGCTGGTCGTGAACTTTACAACTTTATCTGGAATGACTTCTGTGATTGGTACATTGAAATTTCTAAGGTTGCATTAAACGGTGATGATGAAGAATTAAAGACTAGAAAACAAGAAAACTTAATCTGGATTCTTGATCAAATCTTACGTTTACTTCACCCAATCATGCCATTTGTAACTGAAAAGCTATGGCTTTCAATGCCTCACGATGGCGAAAGTATTATGACTGCTTCATATCCTGTTGAACATAAAGAGTTTGAAAATGAAGCGGCAGATGAAGATATGGACTTCTTAATTGAAGTTATTAAGGCTGTGCGTAATATCCGTATGGAAGTTAATGCACCAATGTCTAGTCAAATTGACATTATGATTAAGCTTGATGATGAAAAGAATAAACGCATTTTGGATGAAAATGTTGACTACGTTGAAAACTTCTTGCATCCTAAAGATTTGACGGTTTCAAGTGATATTGAAGCACCAAAACTTGCTAAGACTGCTGTGATTACTGGCGCTCAAATTTTTGTTCCATTGACTGAACTTGTAAACGTTGATGAAGAACTTGCTAAGATGAAGAAAGAAGAAGAGCGTTTGATGGGTGAAGTTGAACGTGCTGAAAAGAAACTTTCAAATCAAGGCTTTGTTGCTCATGCTCCAGAAGCTGTTGTTAACAAGGAAAAAGAAAAGAAAGCCGATTACGAAAACCAACTTGCTGGTGTTCGTGAACGCATTCAAGAATTGAAGGAAAGCAAATAGATTTGAAGTTTACTAATGCAAAAGAAGTAATTTCACATCTTTATTCATTGCCTAATCTTCATGCCAAAAATGATTTATCATATATCAAAAGAGTTTTGGCTGTTTTAGATAATCCGCAAGATAAGGTGAAGTCAATTCACATCACCGGAACTAATGGTAAAGGTTCTACTTCTTATTATCTGAGTAATCTTCTCAAGAAGGCCGGTCAAAAGACTGGTCTTTTTGTCTCACCATATATTTATGAATTTAATGAAAGAATTCAAGTTAACGGTGAAAATATCCCAAATGACGATTTGGTATTATTAGCAAATGAAGTTGAAAAAGCTATTGCTACAATTAAAAAGCAGGATTCAAAGTTTGCTTTAGTGACTTTTGAATATGAAGTTGTAATGGCTTTTATCTATTTTGCGTGGCAAAAATGTGATTACGCAGTGATTGAGGTTGGAATTGGTGGTCAGCATGATAAAACTAATGTTATTACTCCAGAAGTATCTATTATTACTACTGTTGGATTAGATCATGAAAAGATTATTGGACCAACCATTCAAGATATTGCTCGTGAAAAAGCTGGCATTATAAAAAAGGGACGTCCAGTTGTTGTTGGAAATGTTCCTAAAGAAGTTTTGCCTATTATTGAAAAAAAGGCTTATGACGAAAAAGCCCCTTTATATTTATTATGGCGCGACTTTACTGTGACTGATGATGAACATATTACGTATGCTTGTGGAAATTATCAGTTGAGTTTTAAGACACGGCCAAGAGTAGAAAGTTATGATATTGCTGTGGCAATCTGTGCTTTTCATTTGCTTGATTTACCTCTTTCTTCGGATAAAATAAGAAGTGCAATTGATAATACTTTGATTCCGGGGCGTTATCATTTGCTAAAAAGTAATCCATTAATTATTCTTGATGGAGCGCATAATATTCAGGCGATGAAGAATCTTCTTGAGTTTATGCATGCGCAAAGGGAAAAGCGTAAAGGTACTATTCGAGTGCTGATTACAATGATGAAAGACAAAGATTTAGAAGAAGTATTTTCATTATTTGATAATGAAGATCAAGTAGTACTAACAACCATCCCTTATCCACGTGCTGCAAAACTTTCAGATTTTCCTAGTGATATTCAAAAGCGTTATCCATATGAAGAAAATTGGCAAAAGGCTTTTGATAAAATGAAAAAAGAAAGTCAAAAAGATGATATTTTATTAGTAACTGGGTCTTTTTATCTTGTTGGGGCGGCACTCAATATGGAGGAAAAATAATGAAGGTTCAAGGAATAGATGAGGAAATCAAGGGTGTCATTTTTGACATGGATGGACTTCTTGTTAATTCTGAAAAACTTTATTGGGATGCAAATATTCAAGCTGCTAAGGAATATGATTTAAATCTTCCTGAAGACACTTATCTTAAGCTAGCAGGTACCACTGCTAAGGATATGGAAGATTTTTATCATAAGCATTTTAAGTCAGCTAAAGAACGTGATGATTTTATTAAACGTACCGATGACTTAGTATGGCAGTGGACTGATGAAGGAAAATTAAAATTGAAATCTGGTGTTCAAAAAACATTAGATAAATTTCAAGAATTGAGTTTACCAATGGCAATTGCTTCAAGCAATTATGAAGATGTTGTAGAACATGTGATTTGGACTACAGGAATTAGAAACTATTTCAAGTTTCACTTAAGTTATATTGATGTTCAAAAGGGTAATATACAACCAAAACCTGCACCAGATATTTACTTGTTGGCGGCAGAAAAATTAAAGATAGATAAGAAAAATTTGCTAATTTTTGAGGATTCGCCAACTGGAGTAAAAGCTGCAAAAAATGCAGGTATTAACTGTATTATGATTCCTGATATTATTGAGCCAACGGCTAAAGAAAAACAAAATGCAACAATGATTTGCACTGACTTTTTTGATTTTTTAAAAAGAATATAAATCTGTTTTTACGTATTTAAGTAATGAAAGGAGCGATTTTTTTGAAAATTGCAAAAATGAATCATTACTTAGTAAGTACAGATCAAGAAGTGTTATTGCGTTTGTTTGAAGAGCTTGAAGAAAATGGTATTATAACTTTAAGTGATTTAATACAAAAAATGCAGACACTCAATATAACAAGTTTTAATGAATTATTAATATATGCTTCCGGCCCAGATTGTGATAGTCACGTTGCTATTGCAATTGAAGAAGTGATTGAACGTCTACGATTAGCGAATATAAATCGAGAGGCAATTTTTACTTCAAGTAAGGAAGTAGGAACTTATCTTGCCGATAAATTAGCAGGAAGAAAGCAAGAGGAGTTTTGGGCTATATATCTTGATAATGGTAATCATATTATTGCTGAAAAGAAACTGTTTCAAGGAACTTTGGATAGAAGTGTAGCACATCCAAGAGAAATTTTTCGTTGGGCTGTGATATATGGATGTTCAGGAATTTTTGTGGTTCATAATCATCCAAGTGGCAAACTTTTGCCATCAAATAGTGACTTTAAATTAACTCGTGAATTAAAACAGGCAGCTGATTTAATGAAAATTGATTTTTTAGATCATTTTATTGTCGGAAAAGGGCATTATTTGAGTATGAAAGAGAATGAATTGTTTTAATTTCTTTAAAGTTCAACTGAAAATCGGTTTTATGTTCAGATTATGCTATAATTATTCAAGATTTAGATACTGCAACAATTAAGGAGAGATTTTCGTGTTTGGATTAGGTACAAAAAATATTGGTATCGACTTAGGTACAGCCAATACACTTGTTTATATGGAAGGCAAGGGTATTGTCTTAAGAGAACCATCAGTAGTCGCAAAGAATACTCAAACTGGGGATGTTATTGCGGTTGGTTCTGAAGCTAAAGAAATGATTGGTAGAACTCCAGGTACAATCGTAGCAATTCGTCCAATGAAGGATGGAGTAATTGCAGATTACGATACAACTGCATCAATGCTTAAGTATTTCATGGAAAAAACAGTTGGTAATTCAAAACCAGCTGCAATGATTTGTGTACCATCAGGTGTAACTGAAGTTGAAAAGAGAGCTGTTATTGATGCAGCTAGAGTTGCTGGTGCACGTGAAGCATACGTAATTGAAGAACCATTTGCTGCAGCTATTGGTGCTGGCCTTCCTGTTATGGATCCAACAGGTTCAATGGTTGTTGATATTGGTGGCGGAACTACTGATGTGGCTACTATTTCATTAGGTGGTATTGTATCATCATCATCAATTCGTCAAGCAGGTGACAAGTTTAATAATTCAATTATTAATTATGTTCATTCTAAATTTAACTTGCTTATTGGTGAAAGAACTGCTGAAGATATTAAAATTCAAATTGGTTCTGCATCAGTGGAGAAAGCTAAAGAAATTGAATCAATTAGTATTCGTGGACGTGATTTGGTAACAGGTCTTCCTAAGTCTGTTGATGTTGAAGCAGAAGATGTTGCAGAAGCTATTCAAGAAGTAGTTCAAAATATAATTGTAGCAATTAAAGAAACTTTGGAAGAAACATCTCCAGAAATTGCTGCTGATGTTATTGACCATGGTATCGTATTAACCGGTGGTGGAGCTCTTTTGAAGAACTTACCGGAAGTTATTTCAGATGCAACTAAAGTTCCAGTATTTATTGCACAAGATCCACTCGACTGTGTTGTAATTGGTACTGGCGAGTCACTTAAGAACATTGAAGTAATGCGTAGAAGTCGCAAATAACAAAAAAGCCGGCTAATGCCGGTTTTTATTTAGGTAAATTTACGAATGAAAAAGTTTCTAGAAAATAAAAAACTATTATCAGCATTTATTATTGTAATTGTGATTCTGGCTGTGCTAGGTGGAAGTGTAAGTTTAAGAAATAAGCATAAAGCTCCGCTTCTTGTACAAAGTTTTGGGAATGATGTTGTTGCAATCGGTTCTAGAATCGTGGATATTCCATTAGGGTTGGTCTCTGATGGATTGAACAATGTTAACCAAATTTTGAATGCTCAAAGTGAAAATGATCATTTAAAGAGTCAAGTCACAAATTTAGGTCAAACTAAAGCTCGCAATTCTACCCTTGAAGCAGAAAACAAACAATTAAGATCAGCCTTGAAACTAAAAGATACTTTAAGTGGTTATAGTTTAGTTGATGCTTCAGTAATTTCACGCTCTTCAGATACTTGGTCAGACCTTTTAGTGATTGATAAAGGTTCTACTTCAGGTATCAAGAAAAACATGGCTGTAATGTGTGGCGGTGGTGTTATTGGTCGCGTTATTGAAGTTAGTGCTGCTTCTTCAAAAGTGGAACTAATTACTACTAGCGATACTTCCGCAAATCGTTTTTCAGTTCAAGCAACTGCTTCTAATGGTAAAAGTGTTCATGGAATTATCACTGTTACTTCAAATGGTGGATTAGCATTTACTCAAGTAGTTGACAGTAGAAAATTGAAGCAAGGCACACGTGTTTATACCAGTGGTATGGGTGGTAACTCTCCTAAAGGCTTATTAATTGGGACTGTTGCTGAAACCACTCGTGATAGCTTTGGATTGTCTGATTTGATTAAAATTAACCCAGCTGGTGAAATTAATGATCCTTCTGTAGTTACCGTAGTTAGAAGAAAGGTGGCAGACTAATGCGCATATTTCGACAATGGATTTTGGCGATTGCATTGTTTGTAGCATTGGTTTTAGATGGGTCACTTGCACTTTATTTACATCAATTCATGAACTATGGAGATTATGGATCTGCTGCGTGGCTTATGCCAATTGGTGTTATGCTTATTGGATTATTTGATGATACAAATCCAAAAGAATTATGGCTGGCATTTGGAGCAGGACTTGTAGCGGATATTTATTCATTGGGGATAATTGGCGTTTATACTGTGTTTTTGCCACTTGCTTGTTGGACTTGTCAAAAAATAGCACGTTTTTTGCCAGAAATATTTTGGGCACGCCTAATAGTTGTTTTATTAGGAGTTACAGCGCTGGATATTTATAGTTGGATAATTTTGAGTATGGTGAATTTAATTAATGTCTCCATTCATATAATGCTCATTAGCCTAGCTTTTAATCTTGTATGGTCTTTGGTATTTACAGTGCTCACATATTGGATATGGGGTAATTTAGCACAAGATTATCCGTATTTAGTAGATATGCAAGCATATCGCCAATAACAAAAAAAGAACGCGATTTCGCGTTCTTTTTTTACTCAAATATTCCTATGTTTCCAAGTACTTGAAATACAATTCCGGCTAAAGTTATAATTGCCATTAATAACGCCATCACAATTGTGATTTTTTGAAAAACTGATTTCTTTTTCTTTCTGCGAGCCATCAAATATCCTCCTATTCTTGAAGAATATTTTATGCTTATTAGCGGTTTTTTTCAATTACAAAAAATAGTAAAATTGTATTTTGAGATGGAGGATACTTTTATGGTATGGATTTTTGTATTGCCAGTAATTGGCCTAATAATTGCAATTTTACTTGATAAAGTTTTTCCGCGCGCACAATTTAGCGGAAGAGATATATTGCCATTTTTTTTAATTATTGCTTGTAATTTGATTACGCTTAATAAAAACTTGCCATCTTTTTTGCCATATGGATTTTTATTATATTTTATTTTAGCTATTGGAGTTTCACTTAAAGCTGCAATAATTAATAAAAATATTTCTTTGGGCAAAACTATTAGGCAACTATGGGATTATTTAGATCTTTGTAGTATTTTTTGGTATTTTGGTTTGTTAATTTGTATGGTGATTTATTGATTATCTTTGACCTCTGAACTTTAAGTTTGGAGGTCTTTTATTTGGATTTTTTTAGAAAAAATGTAAGAAAAAATAAAAATACAAGCTTTTTTTATTGATAGTGTGGTAGGAAGTGGGGATTTGTGGTAAATTAATGTACGGAAGGGAGGGCTAGACCATGTTCATGGGTGAATATCACCATAATCTGGACAGCAAAGGTCGCCTAATTATACCGGCTGATTTTCGCAAGCAGATTGGTAATAAGATGATATTCACTAAAGGTATGGATGGCTGCATTTTTGGCTATACTGAAGAAATATGGCAAAAGTTGCAGGCAAAATTAGCACACCTTCCATTGACTAAGAGGAATGCGCGTAAATTTACGCGATTATTTTACTCTGGTGCGATGGAAAGCGAGTTCGACAAGCAAGGGCGTGTTAATCTGACCACGACATTAAAACAGCATGCCGAGCTTAAGAAAGAATGTGTCATTGTAGGTGTAAGTGATCGAATTGAAATTTGGTCGCTTAAAAATTGGGAAAGCTTTGAAGAAGAAGCAAATTCTGACTATGATGACATCGCAGAAAATTTGGACGACATTGAACTATAAAATTATGACATTCAAACACACCAGTGTACTCTTACACGAAACAATAGATAATTTAAAACCAAAAAACGATGGTCTTTATGTAGATGCAACGTTTGGTGGAGGCGGACACGCTAAATACTTATTAAGTAAAATTAACTCTGGAACGCTGATTGGTTTTGACCAAGATGAATACGCAATAAAGTCAGCACAGTTAAACTTTGCTGATTTATTAAAAAAAGATGCTGATCCCAAGTTAGTGTTAGTACATGACAATTTTAGTCACTTAGAAGATAACCTGGTTAAGCTAGGTTATACTGAGGGAATTGATGGCATATACTACGATTTGGGAGTATCTTCGCCACAATTTGATCAGGCTGATCGCGGTTTTTCTTACCGTTTTGATGCTAGATTAGATATGAGAATGGATCAAAGTCAAGAACTTGATGCTTACCAGCTGGTTAATACACTTAGCCAAAAAGAATTAGCGAATATTTTATATAAATATGGAGATGAAAAATTCTCTCGTCAAATCGCCCGTCAAATTGTTGAAAAACGGAGAAAAAAGCCAATTGAGACTACGTTTGAATTAGTAGACGTGATCAAAGAAGCAATTCCTGCATTTGCACGACGGACTGGGGGACATCCAGCTAAGAAGACTTTTCAAGCTCTTAGAGTGGCTGTTAATCATGAACTTGATGTCCTAGAAGAATCCCTAAAAGAGGCCATCAAGATTCTTCGACCTGGCGGTCGAATCAGTGTGATTACTTTCCAGTCTCATGAAGATAAAATCGTCAAAAAGATTTTTAAGCAATACTCGGAAGTTGAAGTTCCACGCGGAATGCCTATGATCCCAGATAATTTAAAGCCGACACTTCGCTTGGTTAATCGAAAACCAATCGTGGCTTCATCTTCTGAATTAGAGAACAACAACCGCTCACACAGTGCAAAATTAAGGGTTGCAGAGAAGATATAAAGAGGAAAGTGAAATGGCTGATAGCTCAGCAAGAAGAGTAGAATTTGAACCAAATAAGAAAATAAAGTCTGAACAGAGACAACGAATTGTTGTAGATCCGCGAAAGGTTCCTTGGACCGGTTTAGAAAAAACTTTACTTGTGCTAGGAAGTATTATCACACTTTGTATGATGATTTTCTTAGTGTCTTCTAGTATTTCTGCAACCTCGGCTCAACATGAACTATCGGATATTCAACAATCAACTACAAAAAATCAAAATCAAATAACTGATTTACGTCAAGAAATTGGCGAGTTAACTTCTAGTGCACGACTTAATAAGGTTGCACGTCAAAAAGGTTTAACATTGATTGAAAAAAATATTAGGACAATTCGTTAATGAAAAAGAAAAGTAATTTAAAATTACAAAAAACCAGAGCCCACGGCTACCGCTTTACGGTGGGGAGAATCCTCCAGCTAGTCTTGGCTTTGGTTTTTCTTGTATTTATAGGTAGATTTTTATATATCGGAGTTTCTAAAAAAGTTAGTGGACAAGATTTGTCAGCTAGAACTCATCAGCTTTATAAGCGTAATCAAGTTCTAAAAGCTAACCGAGGAACTATTTTTGATAGAGATGGCTTGGCAATTGCAGAAGATTCGCATTTATACACGATTTATGCAATTTTAGACAAGTCATCAATTAATTATAAAAACAAACCAGAATATGTGGTAAATAAAGAAGAAACTGCTAAAAAATTGGCAACAGTTTTACCGCTTTCAAAAAAACAAATTTTAAAATATTTAAATCCAAAGCAAAAAGCCTTTCAGGTACAATTCGGAAGTGGTGGAAGTAATCTTACTAAAGCGCAAAAGCAAAAAATAGAAAAGATGAAGTTGCCGGGAATTAAATTCTTAGAAACCCCATCTCGACTTTATCCTAATGGTAATTTTGCTGCTCATATAGTTGGTTTAGCACAACCAATATACAATAAAAACGGCAGTCAAAATTTAGTAGGAACAATGGGTCTGGAATCTTGGTTTAATAGTACTTTGAAGGGTAAAGATGGATATCGAATTTCATCAGTAGATGCTTCTGAAAACCAATTGCCAAATGGTAGTCAAACATATAAAGCTGCCAAAAATGGTAAAGATATTTATTTGACTATTGATTCTCAACTTCAAACTTATCTTGAAAGTCGTTTGGATTATGTTCAAAATAAATACGATCCCGTTAATATGACGGCTGTTGTTGAAGATATGAAAACAGGAAAAATTTTAGCAGCTGCTCAAAGACCAACATTTAATCCTCAAACTAAAAAGGGATTAACTAATTCATATCGAAATATTTTAGTTCAAGATACTTATGAACCAGGATCGGTATTTAAGATTTTAACTTTGGCAGCAGCTGCTGACAGTGGTAATTATCACCCTAATGAATATTACAAGTCTGGTTCAGTTACCATTGGTGGTGCTACTATCCATGACTGGTTAACTTCTGGATGGGGAACAATTCCTTTATCTCAAGCTTTTGCGCATTCAAGTAATACCGGTTTTGTAAAAATTGAACGTGAAATGGGTGCCAAGACCTGGCTTAAGTATCTCAAACGATTTAGAATTGCACAAAAAACTGGTGTAACATTGCCAGGTGAACAAGCTGGAATTTTGTCCTTTAATGGTCCAGTAGATCAGGCTGTGACATCCTTTGGACAAGGTGTAAATGTTAATGTAATGCAAATGATGCAGGCATTTAGTTCCTTAGGTAATAATGGACAGATGGTTAAGCCACAATTCGTTGATAAAATTACTGATTCTGAGGGTAAAACTATTCAAGGTTATCAAATCAAAAAAGTTGGTAAGCCAGTTTATTCAGCAGCAGCTCGTAAAGTTGTTACCGATAATATGAAAAAAGTTTTGAATAAACAAATTGGTACAGGGTCAGCTTATAGGATTCCCGGAGAAAGTATTGCGATTAAGACAGGTACTGCTCAAATCGCCAATCCTAAAGGTGGAGGATATTTAAAGGGTGATTCAAACTATATTTTCTCAGTAGTAGGGGTCACTCCAGCAGATAATCCACGCTATTGTATTTATATAACAATGAAGCAACCTCGCAGAATGAGCAATTCGGCAGAAAAAATTCTTGCCTCAATTTTTAAACCAGTTATGAGTCGAGTAATTTTAATGTCAAAGAATGCTAAATCAGCTTCAACTAAAGTTAAAACACCTAATTTAAAAGGTATGACTTATGAAAGAGCTAAGCAAAAGGCACAAAGCGTTGGTTTAAATATTGTTAAAATAGGTAACGGTGAAAAAGTTACTAACCAATTATATTCTAAAGGACAAAAACAAGAGTCAGGCTCAAGGATTTTTGTTTTAACGTCTGGTAAGATAACTTGTCCTAATATGACAAACTGGAGTATGGAAGATGTACACCAATTTGCAAATCTTGCTGGCATTAAAGTAAGTGTAGAAGGAAGCGGCAGCGTAACTGGCCAAAGCATTAAAGCTGGTAGCGTATTAAAAGCCGGAGATACAATAAAAATCAGTTTAAAGGAGTAGCTATTATATGATTAATGGTATTATTGCATTAGTAAGCTCGCTTGTTTTAACGGCGATCTTTTTACCATGGTTGATTATTTTTATGCATTCACACCATGAAGGTCAGGAGATTCGAGATGAGGGTCCTAAGTGGCACCAGAAAAAATCCGGAACTCCTACAATGGGAGGAACAATTTTTGTGTTAGCTTCAGTTATTTCAACTCTTTGGGTAACTATTTGGCAACATGATTTAGATAAAACAATTTGGATTTTGCTTGTTAGTTTATTGGGATATGGAATTATTGGTTTTCTTGATGATGGAATCAAGCTTTACTTTAAACGAAACCTAGGTCTTCGTGCTTGGCAAAAGTTGTCTCTTCAAATTGTAATTGCTGCCATCATTGTTTTGATTGCGGCAAGTGATCATTTCAAATTTAATTTATTTATTCCATTCATTGGCAATATTAATAGTGTTGTATTATTTACAATCTTTATTGTTTTCTGGCTTGTAGGATTTTCAAATGCTGTTAATCTTTCAGATGGATTAGATGGGTTAGCAACTGGACTTTCAATTGTAGCTTACGGAACCTATGCTTATATTGCATATCAGCAAAATAATATTCCAATTTTTGTATTTTGTATGAGTGTCATTGGTGGGTTAGCTGCCTTTCTTGTGTTTAATCATAAACCAGCAAAAATTTTTATGGGAGATGCTGGAAGTTTAGCACTTGGTGGAGGACTTGCTGCAGTAAGTATTTTCTTGAATCGACCATGGTCACTTCTCTTAATTGGGATTGTGTTTGTTTGTGAAACAGCTAGTGTGATTTTACAAGTTATTTCATTCCAAACAACTGGTAAGAGAATCTTTAAGATGACTCCTATTCACCACCACTTTGAAATGCTTGGTTGGTCTGAATGGAAAGTTGACATTGTCTTTTGGATTGTTGGTTTAATTGGTAGTATTTTGTATTTAATAATCTGGGGTTAAAAAATGAAACAGATTGACACATATAAAAATAAGAATGTTTTAGTATTAGGTCTTGGTAAAAGTGGTTTTGCGGTAAGTGAACTTTTATTAAAGCTTGGAGCAAAGCTTATTTTAAATGATAAGGCTGATTTAGATAAAAATTCTAAGGCTCAAGAATTAAAAGAAAAAGGTGTTCGAGTAATTGGTGGTCATCACCCAACTGAGCTTTTAGAAAAAGAACATTTTGATTATTTAGTTAAAAACCCAGGTATTCCTTATGAAAATCCAATGGTTGCAAAAGCTGAAGAATTAAAAATTCCAATTATTACTGAACCAGAGGTAGCACTTAGTGTAAGTGAAGCACCATATGTATGTGTTACAGGATCAAATGGTAAAACTACTACAGTTATGCTTACACAAAGAATATTAGATCATCACCTATCTAAAAATGGTCACCATGCTTATGCAGTAGGTAATATTGGTGTACCTATTTCTGAAGTAGTAACTAAAGCTACTAAAGATGACATTTTGGTAGTAGAAATTTCTAGTTTCCAATTAATGGGTGTAACTGATATTGATCCAAAAGTAGCGGCAATAGTAGATATTTATAATAATGTTCACCTTGATTATCACAAAACTTTTGAAAATTACGTTCAAGCTAAACTCAACGTTACTCGTTTTCAAAATGAAAGTGATTACTTTATTGCCAACTTTGACCAAAAAGATATTTTGAAAAGGGAAGTAGATTTGACTAAAGCCCAAATTCAAACTTTTTCTGAAATGGATGATAGTGCTGATTACTTCATTAAAGATGGATATCTTCAAAGTCAAAGCGAAAAATTAATGAAAACCAGTGATATGAAATTGCCAGGAATTCATAATCAACAAAATGCTTTGGTAGCGATTGCAATTTCAAAAATTATGGGTGCAGATAACGAAGATATTAAAGCGGTTCTTGAAACTTTTACTGGTGCAAAACATCGTTTGCAATATGTAATGACATTAGATGGACGCAAGATTTATAATGATTCTAAGTCAACTAATATTGAAGCTGCAAGTGTAGCGATTCCATCTTTTGATGAACCAGAAGTTCTTATTGCTGGTGGACTTGACCGTGGATTTACTTTTGATGAGTTAATTCCATACTTTAAAAAGCATGTTAAGGCAATTGTTTTATATGGTGAAACAAAATATCTGTTAGCCGATAGTGCAAGAAAAGCTGGTATTAAGGATATTGTGATTGAAAACACTTTGCAAGAAGCAGTTCCAAAAGCTTACGAATTAACTGAACCTGGAGATGTATTGCTATTTTCTCCAGCATGTGCATCTTGGGATCAATTTAAGACTTTTGAAGCACGTGGCGACTATTTTGTAAAATTTGTAAAGGATTTAAAGACTAAATAAAATGAGAGTTATATTTACAGGCGGTGGCACAGGCGGCCACATTTATCCAATCATGGCAGTTATTGAAAGATTAAAGGAACGCAAAATTAGTACTGATGATGAAATTTTGTTTGTTGGTACTCAAAAAGGACTCGAATCTAAAATTGTTCCAGCGGCTGGTGTTAATTTTAAAACAATTAAAATTCAAGGCTTTAATAGAAAACATCCTTTGAAAAATTTTGAAACCATTGATTTATTTATTAAAGCTACTAAAAGAGCCAAAGAAATTTTACGAGACTTTAAGCCAGATATTGTAGTAGGTACAGGTGGATATGTAAGTGGTGCGATGGTGTATGAAGCTGCTAAAATGCATATTCCAACTATCATTCATGAATCTAATTCAGTAGTTGGACTAGCAAATAAGTTTTTAGCTCATTATGTTGATAAAATTTGTTATACCTTTGATGATGCTGCTAAACAATTCCCTGAAAAGAAAAAGTTAGTACGTACAGGTAATCCACGTTCACAACAAGTTTTAGGTTTAAATAAAACTCCAATCGACTTGAAAGAATGGGGATTAAATCCACAAATGCCTACAGTGTTGGTATTCGGTGGTTCACGAGGAGCTTTGGCAATTAATAGAATTATGCTTAAGAGCATTATGCAACTTAAGGATAAGCCATATCAGATTATTTGGGCAACAGGTACGCTTTACTATGATTCAGTTGAAGAAAAACTTAAGAATGTTGACTTAGGGAATAATATTAAAGTTTTGCCTTATATTAAGGATATGCCAGCATTGCTTCCTGAAATGACCTGTGTAGTATCTAGATCTGGTGCGACAAGTATTGCAGAATTTACCGCTTTAGGAGTTCCAGCTATTCTTATTCCAAGTCCTAATGTTACTCATAATCACCAGATGAAGAATGCACTTGATCTTGAAAAATCTGGTGCTGCCCTTGTAATTCCTGAAGATGATTTAAATCCTAATAATTTTGTTTCATCAATTGATCATATTCTACTCGATACAAATTATGCAAAGAAGATGAGTGAAGCATCTAAGAAATTAGGTGTTCCAGATGCATCTGATCAAGTCATTAAAGTGATGGAAGAAATTACACATTAGTGAGGAGGTGAGGCAGATGCCAAGAAAACGAGTTACTAAGATTGACCCGCGAAAAGAACTATCGCCATATATTAATCATCAAACTAATCAATCTAAAAAGCGTAAAAGACGTAAAAATAAAAAGACTAAAGTTTCTGCCTCACTTTCTGGTTTACATAAAGAGCGACGAAAGTCATTATTTAAACGTTTAGGTTTAATTGTTCTTGTTTCATTAATTGCGATTATCTGTCTAGGCTACTATATATCGCCATATGCAAATATTAGTGGAGTTAGTGTTAAAGGTGCAACTGATATTCCAAGTAAAGAAATAGTTAAAAGTTCTGGAATTAAAGCAAGTGACAAGGTTTTTGATTATATTTTTGATAAAAATAGTTTGAAACAAAAATTAATCAAGCATTATCCCGAAATTAAAGATGTTAATGTTAAATTAACGCATATTAATCAATTAGTATTAGAAGTTGATGAATATGGAACTTTAGGTTACATTAAGTCTGGAACAAAATATAAGAGAATTTTATCAAATGGTAAAATTGGTACTCAATCTATAGCTTGGAATAAGATTCAGCAAAGTAAACCTTTATTCATAGGATACAAGCGAAATGCTGCTTTAAAAGATGAGTTACAACTATATAATAGTTTTCCACAATATTTTAAAAATGAAGTTAAAGTATTGAGCGGTAATACTCGTCGACCTTCTCAAATTGTATTAGTAATGAAAGATGGTAATGTTGTTATTGGTAATATTACTACTCTTAAAAACAAAATTAAGTATTATAATGCAATTAAAGAAAAAGCAGGCAAGCATAGTTTGATTGATTTAGAGGTTGGAGCATTTAGCAGACCTCTTACTACTAATGAAATGAAGACATATGGTATATCATAGGCTGAATTTGACGCTTTTTTATGTTAAAATTTTTTCATGGCAGATAATAATGGGGGCTAAATTTTGGATAATTCAAATCTTTTAGTGGGACTTGATATCGGGACCACAAGTATAAAAGCCGTAGTATCTGACTCAGGGAAAGTAATTGGCGCAGTTACTACCCCAAATACAGGTATGCGGCATGGTAAAATTGTAGATATCGATCAAACTGCTGCAGCAATTAGTCGAGCATTAAAAGAAGTTGCAGAAAAGACTAATGCAACAATTTATCGTGTTGTAACAGGAATTCCAGTAGGGATGCTTCAACTTGAAACTGCTACAGGACTTACTAATGTAGGTGAAAGCGGTCAAGAAGTTGGCGATGAAGATGTAAAAAGAGTATTACAAGCAGCTGTTAAATCAGCTGTTAAAGATGGTCGTGAACCTATATCATTTTTACCAAGCCGATTTATGATTGATGGTAAAACTGATGTAGATGATCCACGCAAGATGATAGCACATTCACTTTCTGTATATGGAATATTGTTAACTGCGCCATCTGGGTCTCTTCATAATATTAAAAAAGCTATTGAAAGAGCTGGTTATAATAATAATTTCTTCATTCCGACTCCTTTAGCAATTGCAAGTGTAGCTTTAGATGAAGGAGAGCGCACTTTTGGTTCAATTATTTTGGACTTAGGTGGGGGCGATACTACTGCTACTGTTATTCATGAAGGACAAATTAAATATGCAAATATTGATTTGGAGGGTGGCAGTGATATTACCAATGATATTTCTGTGGTTTTGAGTACTTCTAAGAAAGATGCTGAACAAATTAAACTTGATTATGGATTTGCTGATCCAAGTTTAGCTTCTGAACAAGATAAGTTTGCAGTTAATAGTGTTGGATCTAATGGTCAGCAAATGGTGAGCGAAGTTTATCTTAGTGAGATTATTAATGCTCGATTGGTTCAAACAATTAATCGAATCGGCAAAGGTTTAGCCAAAAATGAGGCTTTGAAATTGCCAGGTGGAATTGTTATAACTGGTGGAAGCAGTCTTTTACAAGGAATTGATGGTTTAGTTGCAAATAAACTTGGATCAAAAGCACGTATTTATCAACCAGATCAGATGGGAATGCGTAATCCAATTTATGCAGCAGCTTATGGCATTGTTAATTATGCTGATAAGATGTCAGATATTGATTATTTGGTTGTCAGTGCAATTTATGGTAACGATGTTGCTGTTAAGCGTGAAGAGATTGCACAAGAAAAGCCAAAGATTTCAAAAACTAAGCCTTCTACTAGTGAAACTAAGGCAAAAGAAGATTATAATAGACATAATGTGTCTGAAGATGTCGAAGCTTCAGAAGATAAAAAAGAAAGCAATAATCAAAATAATACAAAGGGCATCAAGAATTTCTTTAAGAAGTTCTTTGATTAAAGGTGGTTAATTACATGGATTTTACGTTCGATTCAGATGACAATAAAAATGCTGTCATTAAAGTTATTGGTGTAGGTGGCGCCGGCGGCAATGCTGTCAATCGAATGATTGACGATGGTGTACAAGGCGTTTCATTTATTGCGGCAAATACCGATGTACAAGCGTTAAATAGCAATAAAGCTGAAAATAAGATTCAGCTTGGACCAAAGTTAACTCGTGGTCTTGGTGCTGGTTCACATCCTGAAGTTGGTCAAAAGGCTGCAGAAGAAAGTGAACAAACTATTGAAGATGCTTTAAAAGGCGCAGATATGATTTTTATTACTGCTGGTATGGGTGGCGGTACTGGAACTGGTGCTGCTCCAGTAGTAGCAAAAATTGCCCGTGAAACCGGTGCTTTAACTGTTGGGGTAGTTACGCGTCCATTCAGTTTTGAAGGTCCTAAGCGGTCAAAGAATGCTGCCGAAGGTATTACTCAATTAAAACAGTATGTTGACACTTTAGTTATTATTGCAAATAACCGTTTACTTGAAATGGTAGATAAGAAAACTCCAATGATGGATGCCTTTAAAGAAGCAGATAATGTCTTGAAGCAAGGTGTTCAAGGTATTTCTGATTTAATTACTTCAACTGACTACGTTAACCTTGACTTTGCAGATGTTAAGACTGTAATGGAAAATCAAGGTGCTGCCTTAATGGGAATTGGTCGTGCTAGCGGAGAAAATAGAACAGTTGAAGCTACTAAACTTGCTATTTCATCTCCATTACTTGAAGTATCAATTGATGGTGCTAAGCAAGTTCTTCTTAAACATTACTGGTGGACCTGATTTAACTTTATTTGAAGCGCAAGATGCTTCTGATATTGTTTCAAAAGCTGCTGGCGATGATGTTAATATTATTTTTGGTACTTCAATTAATCCTAACTTAGGTGATGAAGTAGTTGTTACTGTAATTGCAACTGGTATTGATTCAGCCGCTGAAGAAGCTGCTTCAAAACAACTTCCAGGAAGAAGTCACCAAGTAAAGGCACAACCTGCTAGACCAGAAAAAAAGCAGGAAGAGCGTCCAGTAGTAGGAGCAGATAGTGTAAATCCAACTTCTTCACAAAATAAAGCTGATTCACAACCTTCTCATAAACAAGAAACTATGGTTGATCCAACAAGTGTCTGGGGCTTAAATAATGCTGATCAATCTCAAAGAAGACCGACACAACCTGATTCTCAACAAAAAGATGATAGCTTTGATTCATACAACAATGATGAACAAGATAGCATTTCACAAATTGAAACTAGTGCTCAAAGCGATGATGATACAGAAGATATTCCATTCTTTAAGCATCGTGGAGAAAACTAGTAGGAGGTAAGGAACATGGCTTTTGATAAACTTGGTAGATTCTTCGGAATTTCAGATGATGAAAGTGATATGCTGGACGAAGAATATACCGATAACCGTGAGACAGAAGAACATAATGAGATTCCGCTCAATACAATCAATCGCGATAACATTGTTTCTATAAAATCAGGAATTAATGCGGCTAAAAGCAGAATTGTTTTGTATGAACCGCGTGTTTTTTCAGATGCTAAAGAAGTTGCACAGAATTTACTCAATAATAAAGCTGTTATCATCAATTTTAGTAGAATGGAAGATAGTTCCGCTAAAAGAATCGTTGATTTTATCACAGGAACCGTATATGCCTTGAATGGTGAGATTCAGCGCATTGGTGATAAAATATTTTTGGCTACTCCGCCTAAATTCACCACTGATGGTAAAATTAGTGATTTAGTAGATAAGAAAGATAATTTAAGTTAATGGTAAGCATACTACTTAGTTTATATAAAATTATCCAATGGATTTTTTGGTTATATAGCTTATTCATTGTAATTAATGCTATTCTTAGTTGGGTGCCAATACTGAATAATTCAGTTATTGGCGAATGGCTCAATAAAATTGTTAATCCATATTTGAATTTATTTAGAAAAGGACCGCTTGCACGTTTAGCATATTCAACGGGAATTGATTTTTCGCCGATTATCGCTTTATTAGTTCTTTATTTTGTTCAATATTATGTTCTTAGATGGATTTTCAATATTTTGTTTAGGTTATTTGCCTGATGGAACGCCGACAAGCGAGTAGTTTTTACCCACATTTTGAACAAGAAGAAAGACCAACAATTGATAAGTTTGTTGGTCTTTTTAATCAGCTAATTTTTAAACAAAAAGCAATTTTAACTGATTTTTTAGACCCAGGCAAGCGGGAAATCTTGAAAACAATTGTGGGTAATGATGCATTGATTCAAGAATATGGCGGTTATAAAAACGCAGAAAAAAAGCGAGTATATTTAAGTTTAGATTGGGAAAATTTGAGTCCAGAAGATTATCAAATTACTCCCATAAATATTGAATATCCGATGAAGTTTGAAAAAATAAGGCATGGTTCAATTTTAGGTTCCCTTGCTAATTCAGGAGTTGACACTGATACTTTTGGTGACATAATTACGGATGGTGAAGGAAACTGGCAAATTTTTGTTAAAACCGAGCTTAGAGACTTCTTTTTAGAACAAATCGATCGTATTGGAAAGGTTCGAGTAAAATTACGAGAGATTTCTTTTAAAGAAATTCTTATTCCAGAAGATACTTCACTCCAAAAAACAGAAATTATTGCCTCTTTAAGATCTGATAGTGTTTTAGCAGGTATTAGTAAACAGAGCAGAACACAAATTAAAAAGCTAATTGAGAATAAAAAAGCTAAATTAAATTGGCATGATATTCAAGATTCTAATATAATTATAAAAGTAGGAGATGTACTGAGTTTACGACATTTTGGTAGAGTTGAAATTACAGACATCTCAGCAACAAAAAAAGGTAAATATAAGGTGGTGCTCAAACTTTGGCGGACAAGAAATTAACCCCAATTGATATAAATAAAAAAGAATTTACTAGACGTGGACGTCGTGGGTATGATCGTTATGAAGTTGATTCATTTTTAGATCAAGTTGTTGAAGATTATGGCAATGTTTTAGATAAAAATGCAGACTTAAATAATGAATTAACACTTACTAAAGAAAGATTGAATGATTATAAGGCAAAGGCAGAAGAATACGATCAAAAAAAGTCAGACCTTAATCAATCAATTATTTCAGCACAGGAAGCCGCAAAAAAAATTAAAGCCGATGCTCAAAAAGAAGCAGATGAGTTATTGAATAATGCGCAAGATCAAGCCAGCGTTGATACAAAATATGAAAAACAGCAACAAGAAGTTTTAAATAGTGATTATCAACGTTTAAAGCAAGAAGTTAACGAATTTCGTAATCATATTCAAAATTTGCTGCAAAAGCAGATTGATAGTTTAAATGATGAAGATTGGCAACATGAGTTAGATAAATATTTTGGTACAGATCGTTTTTATCCTGAAGATGGGTCAGAACCTATTCCTTCTGTTGATTCTGATGAGGAATTTGATGAAGATGATGCCGATTTTGATGATGTACAGGTTGACAATTCACCTCTTGATGACGTAAACTCATACCAAGACCCTCATGATGATGAAAATACCTCTCATCCATTAATAGGGGATAGTCCGAGTCAAGAGACGGTTAATGTTGAAAAGCCAAAGCCTAAAAAGCATACTGGTACAACAATAGTCTTTCCGGATACTTATAAAAAATAACAAATTTTAGACTGGTAGTAAAACTTGAAGACGGTTCAGCGAGCTAATGTTGGTGCGAGATTAGTAAAAAAGGTCTAATGGTTGATCAGCTATCAAGATAAGTCTAAGCGTTTTGACTACACGATACGTAGTTATTAAGTGGAGTTTTAAACTCAATTTAGGTGGTACCACGGTTAACCTCGTCCTAATAATGGACGAGGTTTTTCTATTTAAGAAAGGAATTTATTGAATGAGAATCAAAGATACTTTGAATTTAGGTAAGACTAAATTTAAGATGCGTGGAAATCTTCCAGTTCGTGAAGCTGAATGGCAAAAAGAATGGGAAGAAAATAAATTATATGAACAAAGATTAAAACTTAATGAAGGCAAACCCCGTTTTGACCTTCATGATGGTCCTCCATTTGCTAATGGTAATATTCACATGGGACACTCTCTTAATAAGATTTCTAAGGATATTATCGTTAGATTTAAAAATATGAACGGTTATTATGCACCATATGTACCTGGTTGGGATACACATGGACTTCCTGTGGAACAAGCCTTAGCTAAAAAAGGTATTGATCGCAAAACAATGGACAGAGCTAAATATCGTGAGCTTTGCCGACAATTTGCTCAAGAACAAGTTGAAAAGCAAATGGCTGACTTCAAGCGTCTTGGTATTATGGCTGACTGGGATCATCCTTATATCACGCTTCAACCTGAGTTTGAAGCTGAAGAAATTCGTGTATTTGGAGATATGTTCAAAAATGGTTATATCTACAAGGGTAAAAAGCCTGTTTACTGGTCTTGGTCAAGTGAATCCACTTTAGCTGAAGCTGAAGTTGAATATCACGATGTAAAATCTCCTTCAATCTATATTGCTTTCCCAGTTAAAGATGGTAAGGGAATTTTAGATGAAAAAGATACTTACTTTGTAATTTGGACAACTACTCCTTGGACTATCCCTTCAAACCAAGGTATTACAGTAAATCCACAATTCGACTATTCAGTAGTAGAAGTAAATGGTAAGCGTTATGTTGTTGGAACTACTCGTTTAGATGCAGTTGCTGAAGCTTTAGGGTGGGAAGACTATAAAGTTGTGCAACACCTTAAGGGTAGTGATATGGACCGTATGGTTGCTAAGCATCCACTTTACGATCAAGATAGTTTAGTAATGAATGCTATGCACGTTACTGCAGATGATGGTACCGGATTAGTTCATACTGCTAGTGGATTTGGTGAAGATGACTATAATGTAGCACAACGCTATAACTTGCCAGTATTTAGTCCAATGGATGCTCAAGGTCGATTTACTAAAGAAGTGCCTGATCCAGACTTAGTGGGAATGTTTTATGATGATGCTAATAAAGTTGTTGCCGATAAGCTTGAAAAAGCTGGCGCACTCTTAAAGCTTAGCTTCTTTACTCACTCATATCCACATGACTGGCGTACTAAGAAACCTGTTATTTACCGTGCAACTACTCAATGGTTTGCTTCAATTGACAAATTTACGAGATCAAATTTTAGCAGAAATTGAAAAAGCTAATTTCATCCCTGCATGGGGTAAGACCCGTCTTTACAATATGATTAAAGATCGTGGTGATTGGGTAATTTCTCGTCAACGTGCATGGGGTGTACCACTTCCAATTTTCTATGCAGAAGACGATACTCCAATTGTTACTCCAGAAACTATTGAACATGTTGCTCAAATCTTTGAAAAAGAAGGTTCTAATGCTTGGTACACTCATACTGCAGAAGAACTACTTCCAGAAGGATTTAAGTCAGAACATTCACCAAATGGTAAGTTTAGAAAAGAAACTGATATCTTAGATGTTTGGTTTGATTCTGGTTCTTCTTGGGCTGGTGTAATGCAAGAGCGTGATGGTCTTAACTTCCCAGCTGATCTTTACTTAGAAGGTAGTGACCAATACCGTGGTTGGTTTAACTCAAGTTTAATTACTTCAGTTGCTGTAACTGGTAAAGCTCCATATAAGCAAGTTTTATCACAAGGATTTGTTCTTGATGATAAGGGTCACAAGATGAGTAAGTCACGTGGTAATGGAATTTTACCAGAAGACGTTATCAAGAAGATGGGTGCTGAAATTATTCGTCTTTGGGTTGCACAAGCTGATGCTACTTCAGATGTGGCTGTTTCATACGACATTTTACGTCAAGCTTCTGAAAGCTATCGTAAGATTAGAAACACTTTCCGTTATATGCTTGCAAATACTAGTGACTTTGATCCTAAGGAAAATCGTGTGGCCTATGACAATTTAAGATCAGTAGACCAATATATGGAAGTTAAGCTTAATGATGTTATTAAGGATAGTTTAGCTGCATATAATGAATATGACTTTAATAATGTTTACAAGAATATCTTTAAGTTTATTTCAAATGACTTATCAGCATTTTACTTAGACTTTGCTAAGGATGTTTTATACATTGAATCAAAAGATAGCCATGCACGTCGTTCAATGCAAACAGTAATTTATGATGCAACTGTGAAACTCGCTAAGCTTTTGACGCCAATTTTGCCACATACTATGGAAGAAATCTGGGGCTTTTTAAAAGAAGACGAAGAATATATTCAACTTACTAATATGCCAGAAGCTCAAACTCACTTAAATCGTGAAGAGCTTATTGAAAATTGGGCAAAATTCATGAATTTGCGTGATGATGTATTGAAGGCATTAGAAGATGCTAGAAATAATAAACTTATTGGTAAGTCATTTGAAGCAGCTGTAACCATTTACCCAGATAAAGAAACCAAAGAAATGCTTAAAAATCTTGAAGCAGACTTTAGACAAATCTTGATTGTTTCTAAATTGACAATTGCTGATGGGGATGCTCCAGAAAATGCTGAACAATTCAACAATGCATCAATTGTTGTTGAAAGAGCAGATGGTGAAGTGTGTCCACGTTGTCGTATGATCAAGACAGATATCGGTGCTGATCCAAAGCTTCCACAACTTTGTGCACGCTGTGCAGAAATTGTTGAAAAGGATTATCCAGAAGCAGTTCAAGAAGGATTTGAGGACTAATGCGTTTAGGTACTGTAAAACAGTTTGATGGCAGTTATGGTTTCATTGATGATGATTTAAATCATAAATCATATTTTGTATTTTATACTGCTATAAAAGAAGATGGTTATAAAAATCTCGAAGTTGGTCAAAGAGTGAAGTATCAACTTGCACAAGGGAAAAATGGCCTACAATGTGTGAATGTCTATTTAGCAGAATCACAAGAAAGGATCTAAATGGATTTAAAAGAAACTGAAATTTCTTCACAACAGATATTTAAGGGCAGAATTGTTGATTTATCTGTTAGAACTATTAAGTTGCCAAATGGTGAAACTGCAACTCGCGAAGTAGTGAAACATCAACCAGCAGCTGCTGTAATTGCTATTAATCAAGAAAATAAAATGCTTCTTGTTAAACAATGGCGTGAACCAATTAAGCAATTAACTTTGGAAATTCCAGCAGGATTAATCGACCCAACTGATGCAAGCCCCTTAGATGCAATGAAGCGTGAATTAAATGAAGAAGGCGGCTATAGGGCAGAATACTGGGAAAAAATTATAGAATTTTATTCTACTCCTGGCTTTACTGATGAAAAAATGTATTTATTCTATTGCGATACTTTAACTAAATTAGAAGAAAAAAGGGACTTAGATTCTGATGAATTTTTAACTTCTAGTTGGTATAGCTTAGAAGAATTAAAAAAATTAGCAGCTGAAGGTAAGATAGTTGATGCCAAGACACTTTATGCGATGTCTGTTTGGGAAAATATGCTTCTTACTGGAGGTTCAAAAGAAAATAATGACTGAAAAAAGATCTGATTACAGAAAAAAGCAATCAAAATCTTATACAAAAATTTTTGATAAAATTAAAAGTGCTTTCATTGACAATCAAGAATTTAGTCAAAATGATCAGTCTGAATTTAGTAATTCTAATAAAAAAGAAGAAATGCCAAAACTACGTAGCTTAGAAGGTAATGGTCAACCTACTGAGCCGGCGGCAAACTATAATTTAAATAGAAAACAATCTTTTCAGAATGAAAAAGGATTAAGGCTCAAGAAGAGATTAAATTGGACTATTTTAATATTGATTGTTTTAATTGGCTTGGTCTTACTGGCATTATTTCATTTATAAATGAATTGATATAAATGAATTGAGGGAAATTATGAAAATTGCAATTATTGTCCCAATGGAAATTGAGGCAGCATATTATAGAAATAATTTCCGCTCTGAAACCAAGGAAATGTTCGGCTCAACTGAGTTTGAACATTTTTCTGTTAATGGTAATGATATTTATCTTGGTTTGAGCGGAATTGGAAAAGTTCAAGCAGCAATGAATTTGTCTAGCTTATTGAGTAATGTAGATATTGATATGATTTTTATGACAGGATCTGCTGGCTCAATGAATGAAAATGTTCATAAGGAAGATTTGATTTTACCATCAAGTTTTACTTATCATGATGCTCATAATACTGCTGCAGGAGATTATGTTGAAGGACAGATTCCACAAGAACCAGCAGAATTTAAATTAGATAGTAAAAAGCGCAATGATTTTAAGGCTTATTTAGATCAAAAGGGTATTGATTATAAAGAAGGCTTAATTGTTACTGGAGATTCATTTATTGCTTCAGAAAAACAAAAAGAAGAAATTAAGAAAAACTTTCCTTCCGCTCTAGGTGTTGAAATGGAAGGTGCAGCTTTTGCACAAGTTGCATATCATTTTAATAAGCCACTAATTGCCATGCGTGCAATTAGTGATAATGGGGATGAAAATGCAGATGAAGATTTCGAGACTTTTGTTAAAAAAGTAGGAGCAAAAGCTGCTAAGCTAATTAGTGAGTATGTTGAGGAAATCAATTAATTAATTCAAAACAAAAGGGTTGCTTTCAAAAAGAAAGTGGCTTATTATTAGTAAGTGAGGAATATTATGGCAAACACAGTTGTGATTAATGGTGATAACCGTAAGTTTACTTTAAGTCCAGATATTAAGCTTTATGCTTTAATTGATGCAGGATTTGTGAGAACTAATAAAGGAAACTATAATTATGAGCATCCTTTATACAATGACTCTCCTTATAATGCTCCAACTAAGCTTAAGATGACTATTAATAAGGATTTAGATCGATTAACTATGGTTATTACTGATCGGAATGGTTTGCAAAAGGTAAATATATTTAAGAACAAGCAATTAGCGCCAACGGTTGAACTTTTAGACTATATTTTAAAAGATTTAGAGGAGCGCAATATTTTGCTTGAAGCAAAGGATTGATTAAATGGTGGACAATAGTAAAATCAGAGTTGTTGTTGGGATGAGCGGTGGAGTTGACTCAAGTGTGTCAGCCCTGCTTTTAAAACAACAAGGCTATGATGTTGTCGGAGTTTTCATGAAAAATTGGGATGACACCGATGATTCTGGTGTTTGTACTGCAACTGAAGACTATGATGATGTAAAAAAGGTCGCTGATAAGATTGGTATTCCATATTATTCAATTAACTTTGAAAAGGAATACTGGCATCGCGTTTTTGAGTATTTCTTAGATGAATATAAAAAGGGAAGAACTCCAAATCCTGATGTGATGTGCAATAGTGAAATAAAATTTAAATCTTTCCTTGAATTTGCTATGAATTTAGATGCAGATTATATTGCTATGGGTCATTATGCTAAAACTGTCAAGGATGCAAATGGTGTGACTCATATGATGCGTCCAAAGGATGGCAATAAGGATCAAACTTACTTTTTAAGCCAACTTTCACAAGATCAAATGAAGAAGGTAATTTTCCCACTTGCTAATTTAACTAAGCCACAAGTACGTGAAATTGCAAAAGCAGCTGGTCTTGCTACTGCTACTAAGAAAGATTCAACTGGAATTTGCTTTATTGGTGAGAGAAACTTTAGAAAGTTTTTGAGTGAATTTTTACCAGCTCAAGTCAGGAAAAATGGTTACTCCAGATGGAAAAGTTGTTGGTGAGCACGCTGGTTTATGTACTACACTATTGGTCAAAGATCCGGCCTTGGTTTAGGTTCAACTAAGGAATCAACTGATCCATGGTTTGTAGTAGGTAAGGACCTAAAGAAGAACGAGCTAATTGTTGAACAGGGCTATGATAGCAAGCTTTTATATGCTACTGAATTAAAGGCTAGTGGTATGTCATTCTTTACCGGAGCCCCAGATCATGATGTAGAATTTCATTGCACCGCTAAATTCCGCTATCGTCAAGCAGACGTAGGTGTTACTGTAAAATATAATGCTGCTGATAATACTGCAGATGTTTTCTTTGATGAACCTGCACGTGCAGTCACTCCAGGTCAAGCTTTAGTACTTTATAATGGTGAAGAATGCATCGGCGGAGGCAATATTGATGAAGCCTTCCAAGGTGAAAAGCAATTACAATTAGTTTAATTTATTAAAAGAGTTGGTTATTCAACTCTTTTTTCTTTTGCCATGAAAATGATAAACTAGGTATAATGATTATTTATATTGTTTATTAGGGGGCTAAAAAATGCAAATTTATTTTGTGCGTCACGGAAAAACAGAGTGGAATTTAGCGAGTCGTTTTCAAGGTGGACATGGTGATTCGCCATTGTTACCACAAAGTTTAGAAGATATAAAAAAATTAGGAAAACATCTTAAAGGGACACAGTTTCGCGGAATTTTTGCTAGTCCTTTAAATCGTGCATTTAATACAGCACAAGGCATTGATGATGCAATGAATGCAAATTTACCAGTAGTAATTGATGAAAGGCTCAGAGAATTTAATTTGGGTGATATGGAAGGAATGAAGTTCTCAGAAGCTAAAGAAAAGTTTCCTGAACAAATTGATAACTTTTGGAACCATCCTAACTTATATAATCCAGCTCAATTACATGGTGAAGATTATCCTCATGTGATAGCTCGAGGTAAAAGTTTTGCTCAAGAAATGGCACAAAGATTTCCAAATGAAAATGATAAAGTACTAGCAGTAAGTCATGGAGCAGCTCTCTCAGCTATTATGGGTGGTTTATTGGGGTATCCATTGGCAGAAGTGCGCAAGCGTGGAGGCCTAAGTAATACTAGTTTAACTATTTTGGAAACTTTAGATGGTGGAAAAACTTTTAAACCAGTTGTGTGGAATGAAACAGATTTTTTAGGTAGAAAGTTATCAAAAACGGACTCATTATAATGGACAAACAAATTTCAAATTTATATGATGCAGGTAAAGTACAAGAAGCGATTCACAAGTTAATTGAAAAAATTGATAAAAATCCACAAAAAATAGAAAATTATTTACAACTTTCAACGTATTTAATGGAGCAAGGTAGCAGCGACCAAGCTGCTAAACTATTGGAAGAAGCAAAGCATCTAGTTAAAAAACCACAAGAATTAGATTATAATTTAGCGGTTTGCTACTATATGCAAGGTGATTTTGATAAATCCCTGACTCTTCTTGAAAAAATCCCTAATGATGATATATCTTTATATCAAAAAGCTTTAGTGTATTTAAAACTTGGTCAAAGTCAAAAGGCTTTAGCATATGCTATGACTATCAAAAAAGTGGATAATCGAACTAAAGAATTGCTAGGTGATATTTGGTTAAGCCTTGGAGATATAAAACAAGCCGAGAATACATATCGTCAAATTACAGAAAAAGAACGCAATAGTAAGGTTAACTTTTTAATTGGGATTTGTTTATTAGAAAATAATCGTGATGAAGCGGAGAGGTTTTTTGCATTGTCAAAAAAGCAGGATACTAAATATTTTGAACAAGCTAAAAATCAATATTCTGCAATCATGAAAATGATAAATGATAAGGAAAAGAAAAATGGTTGAGTTTACTGGTAAAGTTAATGGGATTGTGTTTGAAAATAATCGCGATATGTTTAAAATCTTAGATGTTGAGATTTTGGGTAAATTAGATGATTATGATGAACAAGAAATAAAAGTTACTGGAAATTTTGGTGAAATAGATTACTCTAGTAGCTATCATTTTGAAGGACAATTAGTAATGCATGAAAAGTTTGGCTTACAATTTCGTGCTACTAGTTACCAACAAGTAATGCCTCATGAAGTAGGAGGACTAGTAAAATATTTTAGTTCAGATAAATTTCCCGGAATTGGGCAAAAAAGTGCTAATACCATAGTTGATGAATTAGGATTAGATGCATTAGATATATTAAAAGATAATCCTGATAAAATAAAAACTTTATCTTTGTCAACTAAGCAAAAGAAAAGTCTATTATCCGGAATAAGCGCGATGGATTCATATGCAGAAGTAGCGCTTAAACTTACACAATATGGAATTAGACGTCCAATTGCTAATCGAATTTATCAAATATATCGTGGTGAAGCTATTGAAAAGCTACAAACAGATCCATATAGTCCAATTTCAGAAGTTCATGGTTATGGATTTAAGTCTGCAGATTTAATTGGAAAGGAATTAGATATTCCTAAAGATGACTCTCGTAGAATTAAGGGTGCGATTTTTCAAATTTTAAGTGATAAATTGCAAAACAATGGTGATACTTATGTTGAACTTGAAGAGTTATTAACTGAAGCCAATGAACTATTAAAAATTAATAGTTTTGATCTAATTGCTAATAATATCAATGATTTGCAACATGCTGATAAAATAATAGTTGATGATAATAAAGCAAGTTTACAGAATATTTTTAAAACTGAATCAGATATTGCACAAATAATGAAAGATTTAGTAAAAAAGAAAAATATTACGGAAACTTTTTCTAATGAAGATATTCAACAGGCGATTGAAGAAGCTGAACAAGAATTAAAAATTAAATACGATGATACTCAAAAAGCAGCTATTAAAAATGCTTTAAACAATCCGATTTCTATTCTGACAGGAGGTCCTGGAACTGGAAAAACAACTATTATTAATGGAATTTTAATTTCACTGAGAAAATTAGCTGCCATTCCTGCTTCAGCTCTTTATAGTGATGATCCACCATTTTTACTTGCTGCTCCAACTGGTCGAGCTGCCAAAAGAATGAGTGAAATTACAGGAATTGCGGCTAAAACGATTCATAGAATGCTAGGAATTGGAATAGGTAATAATGAGGATGAAGAGCTTAATGAATTAAATGGGGAAATATTGATCATTGATGAGATGTCAATGGTTGATATGTTTTTATTTAAAAAACTTATTTCAAGCATCAATGATACTGTTAGAGTTGTGTTTGTAGGTGATAAAGATCAATTACCATCAGTAGGGGCTGGGAATGTATTTAGTGATTTAATCAAATCAGAAGCTTTTCCTACAACTATTTTGAAGCAAATCCATCGTCAGGGTGATGATTCAACTATAATAACCTTGGCTCACAGTGTTAATGAGGGAAATAATCAAGAAGAAATTTTTAAAAAGACTAAAAATTACTCTTTTATTCCATGCAGACCCGACTTGGTGGGGGATGCAGTGGGACAAATTGTTGAACTTGCCATAAAAAAAGGCTTTTCAAAAGATGATATTCAAGTTTTAGGTGCAATGTATAACGGTAATGGAGGAGTAAATAACTTGAATGATATTATTCAAGAAATTATGAATCCTGCCGAAAAACATACTAAAAAAATAGAAGCTCATAATGAAATCTTTAGAATTGGAGACAGAGTTTTACAATTACAAAATAATCCAGAAAAAGATATCTATAATGGTCAAATTGGAAAAGTAGTAGGGATTGATGAAGAAAATGCCAAAAGATGTTTAATTACTAATTTTGATGATCGAGAGGTATCTTTTTCAAAGAAAGATTTGAGTGATTTAACACGAGCATATGCTATTACAATTCATAAATCACAAGGTTCAGAGTTTCCTTTAGTAGTTTTAAACTTAACCATGCAAAATTATGTTATGTTAAAAAGAAATCTACTTTATACAGCTATTACACGTGCTGAGAAGAATTTAGTCTTGATAGGTGATCCACGCGCTTATCAAGCTGCTTTAAATACTCCAGGCAATGATCGAAAAACTACTTTAGCTGAAAAGTTGCATCAGATTTTAAAAGTTTCTGCAGGAAAGAATTTAGAAAATGAATCAAAATTAAACTCTCAAGATTATCATTTGACTCCCGAACTGATTTACTCAGGTCAAATTGATCCCATGATTGGTATGGAAGGTGTAAAATTAAAGGGTAAATAAAATATCTTCATATATAATTTAATTTAAAATTTGCAAGAAAAGCATAAGCTTATTCAAGTCTCTTTTTCAAACTTTACTTTCAAATAGTAAACATAGATTTTATTATAGGCGATACGTAGGCAATATCTCGTAATCGCTATCATATAACTATGTCACTATGTTAGCATGAAAAGTATTTAGAGGTAAGAAAAGGTGGACTGGTTGTAGTGGATATTCGAGTAACTAATACCAAGAATCGAATTCAACAAGGCTTGCTAAAATGTATGGAAGAAAAACCCTTTCGTGAAATCTATAGTCGTGATGTTATAAAAAAGGCGGAAATTAGTTCACGTACTTTTTATCATTATTATTCAAATAAAAATGAAGTTTTGGATGATACAGAAGATGAATTAGTTTCTGGATTAAAAAAAGCAATGGAAGAGGATAGATCAGGAGTCAAAAGACGAGACCATTTTGCTACAAGTGAAGAAATAATTCATGATTTTGAAGAAGATTTTAAGGCTACTATTAATTTTTATATTATAAATAAGTCTATGGTATTAACACTTTTATCTGAGAATGGTGATATTGGTTTTTTGAAAAAGATATATAAAACAACAGAAAATGAAATTTTAACAAGAATCAAGCTGGCATATGGTTCAGATAAAAAAATTAAACAAGACCATAATTTTTTATTTAGTATTGCATTGAACAATTATGTAAATTCTATTATTAATATAATTTCTAATCTACTTCAATACGATGATAAGCTGTCACCACATCAAATTCGTCATATTGTGGGTAAAGTTGAAGTTAATTCACCAGTTCAGCTTATGCAGGATCAATTTTAATAAGATGGAATGATGAATACTCATCATACATTTCATGCTATAAGTCATATTTGTTTTATTTTTCTTAAAAATGCGCTACAATATTTAACAACTAGTATTATAAGAAAGGTTAAAAGTAATCATGAACGAAGATCCTTATCCGAATGATAAATCAATTAACAAAGCCATTGAGGTGCTAACTTATGGCGATTTAGAAAGAATAAGTAATTTAACTTATATTGCCCAAGATTCATTAGAAATGTATGCTCGGAATCTTGATATGGCTTACACGATTAATGAGCCGACTTTAGAGAAGTTAAGTGAGGCTCATGATGTGATTTTCGGATAATTTTTGAGATGGCATTTGATTAAAAATGCCATCTTTTTCGTTTATAATAAGAAGTAGCAAAATTATTAGATGGAGGACTACTTAATGAACGAGATGCAAAAATATATTAAAAAAGGCATTGGGGATTGGGTTTCAAATAATACCGGTGTAGTTAATGTAGATAATGATACACTTGAAATTGCCACTACTCAAATTGATGCCTATGGTGACACTGTTTACTGCTTTGTAATTGATAAAGGTGACTATTATGAAGTAAGTGATGATAGTCATATTTTGTTTAAACTTGATCCTGGTGAAACTGACGCTGATTTATATCGTACGGGTGCTCAAGTTGCTATAGGTGCTGGTTTTAACTTTGATGAAGATAGTTGTGAAATTTTTGTGGAAGTTGATAAAGAAAATTTGGCACAAGCAATTATTCGTCTTGCTCAATTACAAGTAGCGATTTCATATTTAGGTTAAAATAAAAAAGCCTAACTTAGGCTTTTAGTGAATAAGATTAAAATGGTCAATCTGGAAAGTGATTCGGAATGACCGTTTTTTTGTATCTTCACCATCCATTTGACCATATTCTGGAGTATAAGTTGAAATTTGAAGTTCTTTGGCCTCAATATTATGAAAATGTGGGTCATTAACATGAGATCCATCTTTTAGTAAATGGACAAATAAAATGAGAAATTTCCTAAGAGATGGTTTTTCAACAACTACTGCATTTAAAACATGACTATGAATATTTGCTGATGGTAATATTGGAATTCCACCACCAAAATAAGGATGATTAGTAGTAGTTACAAAATAAGTATTGTTAAAATGATATTCTTTAGCAAGGGTTTTAACATTGATTTTAAAATTATTTTGATTATGTAAAGCACTGACTAAATTAGAAACATAGACTAACTTGCCAAGTTTGATTTTATTAAGGATTTTTTTAAATGAACCGTGATTGCTTTTATGAACTATGTAAGCATCAAAACCAATTCCAAAGTTATTTACAAAATATTGCCATTTATGTTGGTCAAGAGTAAACTTTCCGCAATCTACGATTTGTATTTGTGGACCAGAGCGGAGCGAGGTTATAATTTTTTGGGGATTGGAAGATAATTTTGCGGCTCGTGCAAAATCATTTCCTGTACCAGCAGGAAGGTAGGCGATAGGAGTATCAGGATTATTAGATTTTTTTACGCCGTTTAAAGTTTGATTGAATGAGCCATCACCACCAATTACTAATAAGTGTTCCTTATTTGAATGAGCTTGATTAGCATATTTTTGAGCAAGTAAAATTAATTCTCCAGGATAAGTACTTTCTAATACAGTGTAGGGGATATTTTTACTATTTAAAATTTTCTTTGTTTTATTAAAGGTGATTTCTGCGTTGCCATTTCCGGCGGTTTTGTTAACTAAAATTGTGATTTTTATATTCATATGTTCAAAATAAAAAGCCCTTTAAGGGCTTTTTTCTATTTCTTTTCAATAATCATTGGCAAAATCATCGGACGTCTTTCAGTCTTAGAGTAAAGGAAGTCTGAAAGATTTTCAACTATTGCCTTTCTAACGTCGCTGTCTTTTGGTCGATCAGATTTAGCCATTTCATTTCTGAGAACGTGATATACGTGTTTTTGAGCTTGACTAATTAAATCTGTAGATTCACGCATGTAGACAAAGCCTCTGCTTAAAATATCAGGTCCAGCTAGCACGCGCTTACGTTTATAATCAACGGTAGCTACTGCAACTACTAAACCTTCCTCTGAAAGGATTTGACGATCATGTACTACTACATTACCAACATCAGCAGTACCTGAGGTATCTACATAAATATCTCCAGCAGGGATATGACCTGCAATTCTAGAACCTTCCGGACTAAAGCAAACTACTTCGCCATTATCTAAAACAAAAGTATTTTCTTTAGGAACTCCAGCTTCCTGAGCAAGTTGAGCATGAATAACCTGCATTCTATATTCACCGTGAACTGGAATCATATATTTAGGCTTGACTAAACGAACCATCATCTTTAATTCTTCTTGACCACCATGTCCAGAAGTATGAACGTTGTTAACACGTCCATGAATTACATTAGCGCCACCTTCCATTAATTTGTTAATAAGGTGGTTAACACTTAATGTATTACCTGGAATAGGATTAGATGAGAAAATGACAGTGTCATTTGGTTGCAAACTTATTTGGCGGTGAGTCCCATTGGCAATTCTAGAAAGGGCTGCAAGTGGTTCACCTTGAGAGCCGGTACAAAGAATCATTGCCTTTTCAGGTGGAGTATTATTAATTTCATCTGCATCGACAATTAATCCATCTGGAATATCTAAATATCCTAAATCAATACCGTTTTGAACGCCATTTTCCATACTCCTACCAAAAATAGCTACCTTACGACCAGTGTCCATAGCTGCTTTTAATGCAGTAGATACACGATAAAGGTTTGAAGCAAAAGTCGCAAAGATAATTCTGCCATCAATGCCAGTTATCATGTCATGAATTGATTTAGCAACAAATCTTTCAGATTTAGTAAATTGCGAAACTTCAGCATTGGTTGAATCTGAAAGAAGTGCTAGGACACCTTCTTTACCAATTTGAGCCATCTTTTGAAAATCTGGTGCTGGTTGATTCATAACTGGAGTTAAGTCAAACTTAAAGTCACCAGTAAAAATCACAGCTCCAAGTGGAGTATGAACAGCAATTCCCAAAGTATCAGGAATGGAGTGGGTAGTTCTAAAGAAACTAACAGTTAATTTATTAAATTTTAAAACTGTGTCTTCGTGTTCTTCATGTAATTCCGTGGTTTTTAAGATTCCATGTTCTTCTAGTTTTCCTCTAATAAGAGAAAGAGCGAATGGCGTTGCATAAACTGGAATTTCTGGAATTTTTTCTAATAAAAATGGAATACCACCGATATGGTCTTCATGACCGTGACTAACCACTAGAGCTTTGATTTTTTTGCGATTTTTAATCAAGTAAGAGTAGTCAGAAATGACATAATTGATACCTAAAAGGTCATCTTCAGGGAACTTGATACCGCAGTCCATGATAATAATTTCATCTTGGTACTGCACACAATACATGTTTTTACCGATTTCGTGTAAACCCCCGATTGCGAAAACGGCTACTTCATTATTTTTGATTCGCACTCTTTATTACTTCTTATCCTCGAACGTCGTTAATTTAAAATCAGCGTGTTCTTTTTCGTATTTTAAAGAGTTACCAGTTAATTCTTGGATGAGTTCAATATTGTAGGGGGTATTATCCTCAACCAATTCTCTAGCTTGAACATAGTTGTCAGCTTCCATGTAAAGAGTTTGAGTGGTTTCTCTACGTGGGTTAACAATCTTGTCCTTTTGATACAAAACTTTGTAGATCATATTTGTATTCTCCTTTATTATTCAATTGTTAAAAAACGTTCTCATAAGTGAATATTGAAAAATATTCAACAGCTAATGAAAATTTTATCATATTTACAATGTCAAGTATAGCCTAATGATTATCGGAAAAATAAATTTTAATATAACTGCTAAAAATAAAATTACTAATACCATTGACTTAAAATAACATTAGCGATACTATAAAAGTGTAGTAAATGGCTTTTAAAAATCATTTGCTTATAAGAAGTCTCTTCAATCTTCTTAATTCCCAATTTTATGACTGTCGGCTTAGTCACCCGGCAGTCTTTTTTATTTTTAATAAAATAAAAAAGAAAGATTAGATCTAATCCTTCTTTTTTATAACAAATTTTTGCTTTTAAAATAACATAACTAAGAGATAACAATAGTGTCATCTTTTAAAGAAAATGGATTTTCTTTATTGATACGATCATAGAAAAGGTGACCATGTAAGTGGTCGATTTCGTGAGAAGCAACAATTGCTGGGTAATCTTTTAAACGAATAGTTTTTTCTTCGCCATCAACTGTAAAGTAGTGAATAGTCAATTTATCAGGACGAGGAACGTATCCGTTGATAACCTTATCAACGCTAAGGCACCCTTCGCCTTCACTTAAGCAAACTTGACGAACTGATTCTGACAAAATTTCAGGATTTACGAAAGTTTCTTTAAAAATAATATTTCCTTCATCATCTGGAACAAGTAATGATGCCATTTGAACGCCTTCACCAACTTGAGGAGCGGCAAGCCCAACTCCAGCACGCAATTGATGCTTTTCAGCGATTTTTGGATCTTGTGAGTTGATAAGATATTCCATCATATCTTCAGCAAGTTTTTTGTAATGATCACTTAATGGAAAAGTGAGTGGTTTTGCTACATTACGCAATACGGGATTTCCGTCGCGTGTAATATCTTTCATTAAAATCAATTTTGATTTCTCCTTTTAAAAAGTCTTTATATTATTTGTACCATAAGTTGACAAATCTTGCCTATTTTTTGGATATAATTTTAAATAAAAAGTTAAGTTCCGCTAAATCGTTGACCCATAACGACTTAGGTGGTAAAATTTAGGAACGAAATTAACTAATAGAAAACACTTCGATTCGCGCCTTTCGCGCCACCGAAACTGTGACAGGGTCACAGTTTTTTTATTGAGGAGTGGGGAGGAAATTACTTTTGTCAGATAAAAGAAGAGAAGACGTAAGAAACATTGCAATTATTGCTCACGTTGACCACGGTAAGACTACTTTGGTTAACCAATTGTTAAGCAATCAGATACTTTACCAGAACATATGAATTTAGAAGATCGTGCTATGGACTCCAACGCTATTGAACGTGAACGTGGTATTACTATTTTATCAAAGAATACTGCTGTTAAGTACGGTGATACTACTATTAACATCTTGGATACACCAGGACACGCTGACTTCGGTGGTGAAGTTGAACGTATCATGCACATGGTTGACGGATGTTTATTGCTTGTTGATGCTTACGAAGGTACTATGCCACAAACTCGTTTTGTGCTTAAGAAGGCTTTGGAAGCTGGAGTTAAGCCAATCGTAGTTATTAATAAGATTGACCGTCCAGGTGCTCGTCCAAAGGAAGTATTGGATGAAGTTCTTGAATTATTCATCGAATTAGGTGCTAGTGATGAACAACTTGATTTCCCAGTTGTTTACGCATCTGCTTTAAATGGTACTTCTTCATACGAATCAGATCCAAGTACGCAAAAGGAAACAATGGATCCTATTTTTGATACTATTGTTAAGAACATTCCTGCTCCAGTTGATAATTCTGATGAACCATTACAATTCCAAATCACTATGCTTGATTGGGATGACTACGTAGGTCGTATCGGTGTAGGACGTATTTACCGCGGAAAAGTTAAAGTTGGTGACAACATTACTGTTATGAAACGTGATGGTTCAACTCAAAACTTCCGTGTTACTAAATTATTTGGTTACTTCGGTTTGAAGCGTAACGAAATTCAAGAAGCAAAAGCCGGTGATATCATTGCTATTTCTGGTATTAATGATATTTATGTTGGTGAAACTATTGCTTCTGCTGACAAGCCTGAAGCATTACCACTTCTTAAGATTGATCCACCAACTCTTCAAATGGACTTTGTTGCAAACGATTCACCATTTGCTGGTCGTGAAGGTGATCAAGTTACACCTAAGAAACTTGAAGACCGTTTAATTCGTCAAACTCGTACTGATGTTTCTTTAAAGGTTGAACCAACTGACCAATTAAATGCCTGGACTGTTTCTGGTCGTGGTGAATTACACTTGTCAATTTTAGTTGAAGAACTTGCGTCGTGAAGGATTTGAATTACAACTTTCACGTCCTAAAGTTATTTACCGTGAAGTTGATGGCACTATGTGTGAACCATTTGAAGCAGTTCAAGTTGATACTCCAGATGAATATGTAGGTTCTGTTATTGATTCACTTTCACAAAGAAAAGGTGAAATGAAGAACATGGAATCAACTGGTAATGGTCAAACTAGTCTTGAATTCTTAGTACCATCACGTGGTTTGATTGGTTACAACAATGAATTCATGTCCCAAACTGCTGGTTACGGAATTATGAACCATACTTTTGATTCATACAAGCCTGTTGTTAAGAACTGGGAACCAGGTCGTCGTAACGGTGCCTTAGTTTCAATCAATCAAGGTCAATCAACAACTTACTCACTTCAATCAGTTGAACAACGTGGTGAATTATTCATCGGTGCTGGTGTTGAAGTTTACGAAGGTATGATTGTTGGTCAATCATCACGTGAACGTGATATTGCTGTTAACGTAACTAAGGGTAAGAACTTAACTAACACTCGTGCTGCAGGTAAGGACCACTCAGCTTCAATTAAGACTCCTAAGACTATGACTTTGGAAGAAGCTATTGAATTCTTAAACGATGATGAATATTGTGAAGTAACCCCTGAAAGTATTCGTCTTCGTAAGAAGATTTTAAACACTTCAGAACGTCAAAAGTTTGACAAGAAGCGTAATCGTAATAATTAATGAATTATAAAAAGGTCGTCACTCAATAGAAGTGATGACCTTTTTGTTTTATAATAAACTAGATTATATTTAAAAAAGGGGACGGCTGTAGTGCGTCGAAAAATACATTATCTTGATTATCATATTTTTATCCCATATCTAATTTTAGTTGTAATGGGGATTATTATGGTTTATTCAGCAAGTTCAAACATTCTATTAATGAATGGCTTTAAGCCGGCTACTTATGGAATAAGACAAGCTATATATGCTGCAGTAGCATTTTTTGGCTTTGGAGTTCCTATTTTTGCATTAAAGTTGGATGTATTTAAAAAGCAAAAATTTGTTATCTGGTTTATGATGATTAGTTTGATTATGCTAGCTGTTTTAGTTGTAATGAAAATTTTTAAAGGTTCTAGCGTTGCTGTTAATGGAGCAGTTGGTTGGATAAATTTGGGCTTCATTAATTTACAGCCTTTAGAAGTGGCAAAACTTGCATTAGTAATATATTTGGCATATATGTTGGATAAGCGTGATGGGCAGCTTGTTAAAGGGCAAATTTGGAAGCAATTAGGGCGTCCTGCAGCAATAGCGGCTGTAATGATGGCTTTAGTTATTGTTGAGCCAGATTTTGGTGGGACTGCTATTTTATTCATGATTGTTTTAGTCATGTTTTCTGTTTCTGGAGTACCGACTGCAATCGCCTTAAGATGGTTAGCGTTTATAGTGATTTCGGTAGCTGCGATTTTTATTATCGTAGTTACTTGGAATCCTAAATTTTTACAAGAAAGTTATCAATTTCAACGATTGATGTCATTTCTTCATCCATTTCAATTAGAGCGTAAAGGTGGAGCACAATTAGTAAATTCTTATTATGCAATTCACAATGGTAATATTTTTGGTGTAGGATTAGGAAATAGCATGCAAAAGCGTGGCTATTTACCTGAACCTTATACAGATTTTATTTTGTCAATTACTGCTGAAGAATTGGGGGTTGCAGGAGCTGGATTGATTTTAGTTTTACTATTTTATTTGATGTGGAGCATCATGGAAGTAGGATTACATGCAAATTCACAATTTAACGCCTTAATTTGCTTTGGTGTGACTACTATTTTGTTTACCGAAACTCTTTTTAATGTTGGTGCAGTTTTAGGACTTTTGCCGATTACTGGTGTTACACTGCCGTTTATGTCATATGGAGGTTCATCTATGATTGTACTTACGGCTTCGGTTGCTTTGGTTCTTAATATTTCTGCAAATGAAAAAATGGCAAAAGAGGAGTTAGAAGTGATAGCATGAGTATAAATTTTGATTTAAAAGATAGCCCTCTTGTTCAAAGAACAGGATTAATTATTTTTTTAAAAAATGCAAGTGATCAGTATAAGTTACGGCGTTATGGTGATATTGTATATTTTTCTAAAAAAATGTGTTATTGCGTTTTATATGTTGATAGTAAAGATGCAGAAAATGAATTAAATGAAATTTCAAGTTTAGATTTTGTAAAGTATGTTGAATATTCTCAAGATGAAAAAGTTGATCTTTCTAGTGAACATCTTGAAAATCAAATTACAAATTTAGCTAAAAAGGCAGAAGATAAACTTTTAGAAAATCAAAAAGAAAATGAGGGTAAACTAGAATGAGAATTATTTCAGGAAAGTATGCTAAGCGAAATTTGTATACACTAAAAAGTAATAAAACTCGACCAACTAGTGATAAGGTAAAGGAATCTTTATTTAATTCTTTGGGGCAATTTTTTGATGGCGGTCAAGTACTCGATCTATATGCCGGCAGTGGTGCCTTAGGAATTGAAGCTGTTTCTCGTGGATATGATCATGCAACAATTGTGGATGTTAATTATGCAGCTTGTGAAATAATTAGAAAAAATGTTGATTTAACTAAAGAGAAAAATCGCTTTTCAGTTTATAAGATGCCAAGTAATAAGGCATTAAATTTTTTTGAAGAACAAGGTCTTAAGTTTGATTTAGTTTTTTTAGATCCGCCTTATGCTAAGCAACGCATTATTCAAGATATGAAAAAGATGGATAAATTAGACTTACTAAATGATGAGGCACTTATTGTTGCAGAAACTGATGATCAAACAACTTTGGACGAAGTTCCAAACTTTGAACTCATTAAGGAACATCACTTAGGTAAAACAATTGTAAGAATTTATCGAAAGGAAAAATAATGAAAATAGCACTTTTTCCTGGAAGCTATGATCCTATAACAAATGGACATGTAAGTGTTGCTAAAAAAGCTGCTGAAATTTTTGATAAAGTTTATGTTGTAGTTATGACTAATACTTCCAAAAATTATATGTTTTCTTCATCTGAAAGAAGTCATTTTGCAAAAGATGCTTTAAAAAATATCCATAATATAGAAATTCTAGAGCGACCAGAAGAACTTACAGTCAATGTTGCTCATGAATTAGGAGCAAGCGCAATCGTAAGAGGAGTTAGAAATAGTGATGATTTTCGCTATGAACAGCAAATTGCGGGAATCAATGAAAAGTTGGCTCCTGATATTCACACTGTTTTATTGTTTACTGATCCTGAACAGAGTTTTGTAGCTTCAAGTATGCTCAAAGAAGTTGCTAAATTTGGTGGGGATGTTTCTAAATTTTTACCAGATTCAGTTGAAAAAGCATTAACTCAGAAAATGAGGGATATAAATGCATAAAGCTAAAAAACAAAGTAAAGCTCTTAAATGGATTGTTGGTTTATTAATTATTGTAGTCTTAGCAGTGATAGCAATTTGGCCAACTAATTATTATATTGAAGAACCAGGGCAAGCCTTCTCTGTTGGACAATTTCTTGAAGCTAAAGGAAAGAAACCTAAGAATTTTTATTTAGTAACTGTTAGTGTAACCAGACAGCCAGCATCGATTTTGCAGTATTTGTGGAGTTTTACACAAAAATTTGATAGTCGAATATCTAGTTCAGAATTATTAGGTGACCAATCTAATAGTCAATATGAAGAGCTTCAAAATTGGTATATGGAAACTAGTCAGCAAAATGCAGTTTATTATGCCGCTAAAAAAGCAGGCTTGAAACCTAAATTAAAATATCAGGGTGTCTATGTAATGGATATCCAAAAAAGTTCCAGTTTTAAAAATAAGCTGCAAATAGGAGATACAGTCTTAGGTGCGAATGGGCATCGTTTTCATTCTACTGAAGAGATGATGTCTTATTTACAAAAGCAGAAGATTGGGTCTAAAGTAAAAATTACGGTTTTACGAAATAATCAAAAACGAAACTTTACTGGAAAGATAGTGAAAGTTTCAGGAACTAAGCGTGCGGGGATAGGTATTCAACTAGTTGAACGAGTTAGCGTAGAAACAAAGCCTAAACTAAAAATTAGTGCAGGAGATATTGGCGGTCCATCGGCAGGTTTAATGTTTACTTTAACCAGTTATGAATATTTCACACATCATAAATTGGCTAAGGGTCATAAAATAGCAGGAACTGGTACAATTGCTCCAAATGGTAAGGTAGGAATTATCGGTGGGGTTGATAAAAAAGTAGTGGCGGCTGACAAGGCTGGAGCAGAGGTGTTTTTTGCTCCAACTGATTCAACTGGAGTTAAAAAATCCCAAACCAACTATGAAATAGCAAAGAAAACTGCAAAACAAATTGGAACTAAAATGAAAATAGTTCCGGTTTCTAATTTTGATGATGCTCTTAAATATTTACAAACTCATTATTAATCAAAAAGTCCAGAAATAAATCTGGACTTTTTTCGTATTTAAATAATGAGGTGATTAAATGAATTTAGAGAAAATCAAAGAATTTGTTTTAGAAAAGAAACAATATTTTATTATTGGAGTTGTTGTTATTGGTATTTTCTTTTGGATGAAAAAGGATAATTCATCCCTAGTAGATAATTCTAGTGTTTTAAATGAAAAAACGGAGCAATCTAGTGAGAGATTGGGGGCTTCATCTAATCAATCAAGCTCACCCTCTCAAGCTGTCTCGCAGTCTTCTATTCAGTCTAAAACTATTACTTGTGATATTACAGGGGCTGTTAAGCATCAAGGTGTTTATACTTTGAAAAATGGTGCACGTTTACAAGAATTAATTGATGCAGCTGGTGGAGCAAAAGAAAATGCTCAATTAAAAGCTGTTAATCGAGCTGTTTTATTAAAAGATCAAGATAAAATTCACATTCCTTATAAAGGTGAAAAAGTAGATAATGCTACTTCAGTTTCATCATCTAATGTAACTTCTTCAGAATCGTCAGTTTCCCAGTCTGATAATAGTGGTGATAAGGTTAATTTGAATACTGCTAGTGCACAAGAATTACAAAAATTAAATGGAATCGGTCAAAAAAAGGCAGAGCAAATTATTGCTTATCGTGATCAAAATGGACAATTTAAAAAGATTGAAGATTTGACTCAGGTTTCAGGAATTGGAGAAAAGACTTTTGCAGCTCTCAAAGATCAGCTTACCATTTAGAATTTCTCAACCGGGATACTTATTTTTATTAGCCTTATTAATGACAGATTTATCTTTTGGGATTTACCAAGGAAAAAGCATAGTTCAGAAAATAGTGATAATTATCATTGCTTGTTATTTAGTTTTTTTAATTTTAAAAAAATATCCTACTTTAAAAATAATTACTGCATTAGCTTTTGTAATAGGCTTAATAAGTATAAAAATATTTTCTACTCATAAAGATCTTCAATTAACGGCTAATACAATTGTAAAGGTTTATCCGGATCAAATTAAAATAAAAGACAATTGGTTATCAGGAATTGGAAATAGCAATGGACAAAAAGTTTCAATTTCTGGAAAAGTTAATGAAAGCCAAGAGAATATTATTAAAAGGGGATACCCAATTTATTTAACTCGGCTTTCTGGAGAAATTAATGAAATAGAAGGAGCTACTAACTTTGGACAGTTTGATTATCAAGCTTATTATGCTGCCAAAAATATTTTCCAAAAAATAAGATTTAAAAGTTGCACCATTGAGACTACATCAGTTTCATATTGGGATAAAATGCATTATTTTCGCTTTGAATTACAACAATATTTTAAAAAAATGCCTAAATTATTGGGATTTTTTGCTAGTGAATTAATTTTAGCAGAAAATAATTCTTCAGATAATCACGATGTATTAGATAATTATCGAGATTTAGGTGTAATCCATTTATTAAGTATTTCTGGTTTACATGTAGGAATATATACTTTAGTAATTGCAAGTTTATGCTACTTTTTTAAAATTACTCAAGAAAGGGCATTTATTTATACTATAATCATTTTATGTTTAGAAATATTTTTAAGTGGGGGTCAAGCTGGATTTATTCGCGCAAGTTTAACATATATTTTAGGAAAGGTATTTAAATTTAAAAATTGGAAAATATCAGGGATAGATTTATTAGGATTAACATGTTTAGTACATTTATTATTTATTCCGCGATTGTTTTTAGGAATTGGAGCAATCTTAAGCTATATTTTAGTATTGGGATTGCAATTGACAAATAATTTATCTAATTTTAAGCAATCAATTTTGTTGAATTTGTTTTTAACGCCCTTATTGTTGTTTTATTTTTATCAAGTAAATATACTTACTGTACTTTTTAATATGCTAATAGTGCCATACTTTAATTATATTGTGTTGCCAATTACATTTTTTAATATAGCTACATTTGGACTAACTAATAAATTTGCAGTAAATTTAGAAAACATACTAGAGACGTGTGAAAAAGTTATAGGTCAAATTTCTGAAACTCAAGCAGGGATGCTGTTATTTGGTAAGATTAATTGGTGGGAATGTCTATTATTGTTATTGATAAGTGCAGGATTATTAGTATGTATTAATGAAAAAAGTGAAAATAAAAAACTAAATATAAGGATTAGCAGTATTATTTTCACTATATATGCAAGTATTTTTTGTTTAATTCATTTCCCATTACGGGGACAAGTAACTTTTATTGATGTTGGTCAAGGAGATAGTATTTTAATAACAACTCCTTTAAATAGACATGTATATATGGTTGATACAGGTGGAAAATTGAATTTCTCGGGCGAGAAAGTTAATCCTCAGATAAATAGAATTACAATTCCTTTGCTAAAAGCACAAGGAATCAGTAGAATTGATGGCTTATTTGTAACTCACCAAGATGCTGATCATGTAGGTGATTTAGGTCCTTTACTTGAAAAAGTACAGGTAGATAAATTATATATGGCAAAAGGGCTCATTGATAATCCATCATTTCAGAAAAGAATATATAGCAAAGTTTCTCATACTAAATTAGTGGAATTGCTAGCAGGGATGCAAGTAAAAGAAGCAATAAACTTTAATGTTGTTTATCCTTTTAAATCAGGCGAAGGTAAAAATGAAGATTCGCTTTCTCTTACCTTTAAGGTGGCTAATAAAAGGTGGCTTTTTACTGGTGATTTAGGACAGGAAGGCGAGAAAGAGATTATAAATAAATTTGATATTAAAGCAGATTATTTCAAGTTAGGGCATCATGGAAGTAAAACATCATCTAATCCTGAATTTTTAGCAAAATTAAAACCAGAATTGGTATTTATTTCTGCAGGAAGAAAAAATCGTTTTGGTCATCCCCATCCTGAGACTTTAAATACATTAAAATCTTTACATATACCATGGGTATCTACACAAGACTATGGTATGATTAGCTGGTATTATGGTTGGAGACAACCGAAGTTTAAGACTTTTCTGGAGTGATATTATGACATTACTTTCATTATTTAAAAATTCTGATTTTAAAAATCCTCAAACTTTAATCTGGAGTGATGATGATTTTGTTAATGATTATTTAGCACGTTCATACGCAGCAGAAAATAAATTTAAAGATCTTGATAAGGTAACAGTTGATTGCGAAAGTGATGGTTTAGATGAGTTGATTGCAGATTTAACAGAGTCTAGTTTATTTAGTAAACAAAAATTGATAATTGTTAAAAATCCATTCTTTTTAACTGCAAAAGTTGCTCAAAAATTCCAAAAACAAATTAAACAGCTAGAAGAAATATTTTTACATATAAATGAAATTGAAGATATTGTAATTTTAATAGCTTCCTATGATAAAATAGATCGACGAAAAAAATTAACAAAATCAATTATTTCTAATTTTAATGTAGTTGAACCGAAAATTAAGTCGTATGAAGTTGGGGCGATTACTAAGTCGATTATTAAAGAAGAGGGTTACACTATTTCTCAGTCTGCTCTTCAATTACTAATTGAACGCAGTGATCAAGTAATGAATACAATATTGAGCAATTATATAAAATTAAAGATGGCGTCTGAAGATAATCGGATCACTGAAAAAGCTGTTATCCAAAATGTTGATTTATCGCTTGCGCAAAATATATTTGCTATTCTTGATTCAGCAATTAATAAAAAATACTCTGAAGCACTTAATAGATTAGAAGACCAATTGCATGAAGGTATTAATCCAATTCAATTAATAGCTGTTTTTGAAAATCAACTTGAGTTAGTACTAGTAGCAAAAATTTTAGCCAAAAGAAATAGAACAGAAACCCAAATTGTTAAAGAGTTAGGTGTGCACCCATATAGAGTAAAATTAGCCTTGCAAAATAGGCTAAGTATTGAAAAATTAGAAGAGCTATTAAAAGAGGCAATTAAATTAGATTATAATTACAAAAATGGAACTTATACAGAAGATAATTTCTTAAAAATGTTTATTTTAAGGGTATAAAAAAACGAGGATAAAAATCCTCGTTTTTTTGGTTGATTACTTAGCTAATTTAGCCAAACGACTCTTGTCACGGTTAGCCTTGTTCTTGTGGATTAAACCTCTTGAAACGGCCTTATCTAAAGCACTTTCTGCTTCAACACGCAACTTGGAGGCGTCTTCTTCACCAGCTGCAACAGCTGCCTTGAACTTCTTAACAGCAGTTCTGAGTTCGTTCATTTGAGCAGCATTGTGCTTTCTGGTAGCATTTTGTGTCTTAACACGCTTAATTGCTGATTTAATTTGTGGCATATGAAATTCACCTCCATTAACTTGGTAATTTTACTTAATTGATTATACTTAAGAATTTGCTGGGATGCAAGGTAAATTGTACTTGCTTTTTAAAAAAAATCTAGGTATTATATTTAGTGTTGTGAACCATTAACGCTGTTATTTCGCTCACACCTGACGATTAACGTTGTTAATGGCAATTAGTTTATTTGAAAGGTGAAATATTTATGGCTATTTCAAAAGCAAAGAAAGACGAAATCATTAAAGAATACGCAACTCACGAAGGCGACACTGGTTCACTTGAAGTTCAAGTTGCAGTTTTAACTGCTGACATCAACAACTTGACTGACCACTTAAAGGCTAACAAGCAAGACCACCACTCATACGTTGGTTTGCTTAAGAAGATTGGTCACCGTCGTAACTTACTTCGTTACTTGAAGAACAAAGATATTCAACGTTACCGTGAATTAATCAACAAGTTAGGTTTACGTCGTTAATTTCTTTTTTGCATTATAAAAAAGTTAGTCCATTTGGACTAGCTTTTTTTGTTTTTGTCATATCTATAACTTTTATGCTAAAATTGATTAAGATTCTTTTTACGTTGTGATCGAAAGATCCATAAAAAATAAAAAATAGAATAATTAATTTTTAGAAAAGGAAAAACTATGACTGATCAAATTAAAGTTATGATTTTGAGCGGTGTACGTGAACAAGGAAAAGATATGTTTGCCGTTCAAGTTAATGATGAAATTTTTGTCCTTGATGCTGGATTAAAGTATCCAGATAGTTCGTTATTTGGAATTGATGTTGTTATTCCAGATTTAGATTTTTTTGCTCAATATGGTGATCAAGTAGCTGGAATCTTTTTGACACATGGACATGCTGATTCAATCGGTGCACTACCATATATTTTGCGCCAATATGATATTCCGATTTTTGGTTCTGAATTAACTATTGAATTAGCCAAAATTGAGGTAAAACGTGAAAATAAACATCTGAAAAAAGACTTGTTTCATGTCATTGATGCCGATACTGAAATTGATTTTAAAAATGCAAGCATTTCATTTTTCCATACTACTCATTCAATTGCTGGATCTCTTGGAATTGATGTCCATACTCCTGAAGGTGAAATAGTATATACAGGAGACTTTAAGTTTGATCCCACAGCAACTGAAAATTATCGGACAGATATGGATCGTTTAGCAGAAATTTCTCAAAAGGGTGTATTAGCTCTGTTAAGTGATTCATCAAATGCTGAAGCATCATTTCCAAATGCTTCAGAACAAGATATTGGTGAATATGTAACTGATGTCTTTAGAAATGCTAAGGGTAGGATAATTGTTGCTGCTAAGGCTTCAAATTTAAATCGTGTTCAAGAAGTTCTTAACGCAGCACATGCTACTGGAAAAAGAGTATTATTAACTGGTCGTGATGTAGCAAAAATTGTACGTACAGCTATGAAATTGGGCTATTTAAAGGTGCCTAAAGGTCTTTTGATGCGAGTTAAAGACCTTAAGACAACTCCAGATAATAAGACTGTAATTTTAGAAACTGGTCGAATGGGAGAACCATTAAATTCTCTTCAAAAAATGGCTCTAAAGCGTCATAGCATGATTACTATTCATAAAGGTGACTTAGTATTTATTGCTACCACTCCTTCTCATGCTGTTGAAACAATGGTCGCTCAAACAAGTGACTATATTTATCGTGCAGGCGGAAGAGTCATTGAACTTGGCAGAAATATGCATACCAGTGGTCATGCTACTGGAAGAGACTTACAATTATTATTAGATACTTTGAAGCCTAAATTCCTAATTCCTGTAATTGGAGAATATCGTTTACTTGAAATTCATCAAAAATTAGCTGTAAAGACTGGTATGCACAAAGATGATGTTTATATTACCAAAAATGGAGATTGCTTAAAATATGACTATAAAAAGAAGCGTTTCTATTTAAGTGATCCAGTTCCAGGAGAAGATACCATGATTGATGGTTCTGGTGTAGGAGATGTAGGTAATATAGTATTGCGTGATCGAGAAGTGTTATCTGATGATGGTATCTTTATTGCGGTAGTCACTATTGATCGTAAAAAGAAAAAAATTATTGCCCAACCTCAAGTAACAAGCCGTGGGTTTGTATATATCAAAGCAAATCATCAACTAATGCGTGATTCAATTGAGGTTATTAAAAAGGCAATTGATGCTAATTTTGAACATAAGAAGTTCGATTGGTCAGAATTGAAGCAAGATATTAGAAATGACCTTGAAAAGTTTTTATATAAAAAGACTAATCGTCGTCCAGTTGTCTTGCCAGTAGTGATGGAAGTTAACCAGAATCGTCATCGTGCTTTACAAAAGAAAAATAGTAAGCAAGAACATCAAAATAAGAAGAACGTTAAAAAGGATCAAACAAGGGATACAAAAAGTAAGTAAATATGGAATCATTAAGTCAAAAGAATTTAATGAAACTTGCTAAGCAAAATGAAGAACAAGGAAATATTGGTGAAGCAATACAAAATTTAGAAGAAGCTTTACGTATTTCTAATTCTTTAGACATAGTTCTAGAACTTTGTCGTTTGTATCGAAAAAATAAGCAAGAAGATCAGGCTTATGCGCTTATCAAGGCTCAGCCTGATCTTTTTTCAAATAAGCAAGTTTCTGAAGAGTATTTTAAGATTTTGCAGGCTAATAATTTTTTGATTGAAGCATTGCAGCTAGAGAATATCTTAGGAGAAAAAATACCAGTTAAAATAGAACCCGTTGATGTAGAAAAGCAAAAAAAGATTATGGAATTGTTTAAAAGCAAAAAACAAATTAGTCAATTTGACTATGAACAGCTCCTTAAACTTGATTTGGTAAATTATAAAAATTTTGCTCAAAGTTTGTTATTGGATCCTACGCAAAATTTCGCTGTTAGATTATCTTTATGCGAAGATTTAGTTAGACTTGGTATTAAAGAAAAAATTAAAGTTTGGGTTTTAGGTCATCTTGAAGAATTTATTCCTAAAAATACAACTTTATTAGAAAAAAATCCTATTTATCAAGAGGTGATTTCAAGTATTGGTAGTCGCTATCGCAATAATCCAAGCCAGTTACCTGTAATGCTTGGTGAAGCTAATTTAGCCTTAGGGAGTTTATATCCTCAAATTTCAAAATACATTACAAATCCAGATAATTTTGCTAAAGATTTAACTTCTTATCTTGAAAAAGGCAATGGAGAAGGGAATCAAGAACTTTTAGAAAAAATTTATGCAAATTTACCAAATAATTGAGCAAAAAAGGTTTACTTTTTTGGTGGATTTAGTATAATTAGCAAAGGATATTTTCATTAGGCATGGCACTATGCGTGTAAAACACTAGGCATTTGCCGATGAAAGTAGTACAATATTCAACAGAGAATTATCCGTTACTTACTCAACGGACTTCTTGCAAATTTACAGGAGGGTCATATTAATGGCAGAAAAAGAACATTACGAAAGAACTAAGCCGCACGTTAACATTGGTACTATTGGCCACGTTGACCACGGTAAGACTACTTTAACTGCAGCTATTACTACTGTATTGGCAGAAAAGGGTTTGGCACAAGCTGAAGATTACTCACAAATCGATGCTGCTCCAGAAGAAAAGGAACGTGGTATTACTATTAATACCGCTCACGTAGAATACGAAACTGAAAATCGTCACTACGCTCACATGGACGCTCCAGGTCACGCTGACTACATCAAGAACATGATTACTGGTGCTGCTCAAATGGATGGTGCTATCTTGGTTGTTGCTGCAACTGATGGTCCTATGCCACAAACTCGTGAACACATCTTACTTGCTCGTCAAGTTGGTGTTCAATACATCGTTGTATTCTTGAACAAGGTTGACTTAGTTGACGATCCAGAATTGATCGACTTAGTTGAAATGGAAGTACGTGACTTGTTATCAGAATACGATTACCCTGGTGACGATGTTCCTGTTATCCGTGGTTCAGCTTTGAAGGCTTTACAAGGCGACAAGGAAGCTCAAGAACAAATCTTGAAGTTGATGGACATCGTTGATGAATACATCCCAACTCCAGAACGTCATACTGACAAGCCATTCTTAATGCCAGTTGAAGACGTATTTACTATCACTGGTCGTGGTACTGTTGCTTCTGGTCGTATCGACCGTGGTACTGTTAAGGTCGGTGACGAAGTTGAAATCGTTGGTTTAACTGACGACGTTAAGAAGTCAACTGTTACTGGTTTGGAAATGTTCCACAAGACTCTTGACTTGGTGAAGCCGGCGATAACGTTGGTGTATTGCTTCGTGGTATTGACCGTGACGAAATCGAACGTGGTCAAGTTTTGGCTGCACCTGGTTCAATCCAAACTCACAAGAACTTCAAGGGTCAAGTTTATATCTTGAACAAGGAAGAAGGTGGTCGTCACACCCCATTCTTCTCAGATTACCGTCCACAATTCTACTTCCACACTACTGACGTAACTGGTAAGATTGAATTGCCAGAAGGTACTGAAATGGTTATGCCTGGTGATAACGTTGAATTCACTGTTGAATTGATCAAGCCAGTTGCCATTGAAAAGGGTACTAAGTTCACTATCCGTGAAGGTGGTCGTACTGTTGGTGCCGGTCAAGTTACTGAAATCCTTGACTAATTTCTAACGATATAGTTAAAAAGATGCACTTCTTCATGGAAGTGTATCTTTTTTTACTTCTTATATTTGTTTTTTGTTTTAGTTTACGGTAAGATAACTTAGTATGCATAAGCAAACTCAAAAATGACATTGGAGGTATTTTATTAATGTCTGTTAAATGGGAAAAAACCGGTAAGACTACTGGTGAATTAACTTTTGATATTTCAAAAGATGAAATTAAATCTGGTTTAGACCGAGCTTTTAGAAGAGTAAAGAAGAATTTACGTGTTCCTGGTTTTAGAAAGGGTCACGTATCTCGTGTAATCTTTGACCAATACTACGGTGAAGAAGCTTTATATGAAGATGCTTTAAACTTAGTATTGCCTAAGGCATACTCAGATGCAGTTAAAGAAGCTGGAATTAAAGCTGTAGGTCAACCTAAAATTGAACCAGTTTCAATGAACAAGGGTGAAGATTGGACTATGAAGGCTACTGTTTCTGTTAAGCCAGAAGTTAAGTTAGGTGACTACAAGGGTATTGAAGTTCCTAAGCAAAACACTCGCGTTTACGCAAAAGATATTGATGCTGAACTTGAAAAGCGTCGTGAACAAAATGCTGAACTCGTTCTTAAGAAGGGTAAGGCTGCTAAAGGCGATACTGTTACTATCGACTACACTGGTACTATTGATGGTAAGCATTTGACGGCGGTTCAGCTGACAACTACTCTCTTGAATTAGGTTCTGGTACTTTTATTCCTGGTTTTGAAGATCAACTTATTGGTCACAAAGCTGGCGATGATGTAGATGTTGTTGTAACTTTCCCAGAAGACTACGGCGCAAAGGACTTAGCAGGTAAGGAAGCTCATTTTGCTACTAAGCTTCACGAAGTTAAGGAAAAGCATCTTCCAGAATTAGATGATGAATTCGCAAAGGATGTTGATGATTCAGTTGAAACTCTTGATGAATTAAAAGAAGCTATCAAGAAGAACTTGAAGAGTCAAAAGGAAGCTGCATCTAAGGACGCTATTGAACAAGCTGCAATCGAAGGTGCTGTTAAGAACGCTAAGATTGATGAAATTCCAGATGCAATGATTCAAGAAGATGTTGATACTCAATTGAACCAATACTTAGGCAACATGCAACGTCAAGGTATTGACCCACAAACTTACTTCAAGTTAACTAACACTAACGAACAACAACTTCGTGCGCAATTTGCTCAAGATGCTGCAGAACGTGTTAAGACTAACTTAGTTCTTGAAGCAATTGCTGCTGCTGAAAACCTTGAAGCAACTAAGGACGAAATTGATAAGGAAATTAAGGACTTAGCTAGCGAATACAACATGGATGAAAAGGTTGTTCGCAACACTTTAAGTGATGATATGTTAACTCATGACATCACTGTACGTAAGGCAATGGACCTTGTAACTGACAATGCAAAGCAAGTTGCAAAGTCAAAACTTAAGGAAGAAAAAGACGACAAGAAGTCTGATAAGTAATCTTGCTTTTACAGAATAAAAAGGCAGCTGTAAATCAGCCGCCTTTTTATTTATATGAGCAAAAATCCTTTATTATTGCCAATTTTATGATAATCTAAAACTTGGTAGATATTAGGAGGAATAATATGGCAACACAGTTTACAGATCAAGAAGAAATTAAATGTTCTTTTTGTGGTAAGACTCAAGATCAAGTCAAGAAAATGATTGCAGGTAATAATGCTTATATTTGTAATGAATGTGTTGACTTGTCTAAACGAATAATCGATGATGAATTACGAGCAGATTCACTTAAAAAAGCACGTGATTTACCAAAGCCAATAGAAATCAAAGAACAGCTTGATCAATATGTCATCGGTCAAGATAGAGCAAAGCGTGTGCTTTCAGTAGCTGTATATAACCATTATAAGCGTATTAGTCAAATGGATGTTGATTCATCAACTGAACTTCAAAAGTCTAATATTGCTATGATTGGACCTACTGGATCAGGTAAGACATACTTAGCACAAACTTTGGCTAGAATTTTAAATGTTCCATTTGCAATTGCTGATGCCACTACCTTAACTGAAGCAGGTTATGTGGGTGAAGATGTTGAAAATATTTTATTGAAATTATTACAAAACGCTGACTATGATATTGAACGTGCGCAACGTGGGATTATCTATATTGATGAAATTGATAAAATCTCTAAAAAGTCAGAAAATGTTTCAATTACTCGTGATGTTTCAGGTGAAGGTGTTCAACAATCACTTCTTAAGATTTTGGAAGGTACTATTGCTTCAGTTCCCCCTCAGGGTGGACGTAAGCATCCTCAACAAGAAATGATTAAGATGGATACTTCTAATATCCTCTTTATCGTTGGTGGAGCATTTGATGGTATCGAACAAATAGTTAAGAACCGTTTAGGAAAGAAAACTATTGGTTTTGGAGCTGAAAGTTTTGCAAATAAAGTTGATGCTGATGATTGGACCCATCATTTAACTACTGGGGACTTAGTAAAATTCGGAATGATTCCAGAATTTATTGGTAGAATTCCAATTATTACAACTTTAGATAAGTTAAATAGCCAAGATTTAGTGAGAGTACTTACTGAACCTAAGAATGCATTAGTTAAGCAATATCAAAAATTATTATCGCTTGATGATGTTAAACTTAAATTTACTGATGGTGCACTTGGTGCAATCGCAGATTTAGCAATTGAACGTAATATGGGAGCTCGTGGTCTTAGAACTATCATTGAAAATTCTATGATGGATATTATGTATAAGACTCCAAGCGAAAGTGACATTGAAGAAGTTGAAATTACTAAAGATGTTATTACTAAGGGTGCTGAACCTAAAATAATTCGCAAATCCGCTAAAAACTCTGATAAAGCAGAGGTAAAAACAAATGATAATTAAAAATAGCGATTATGCGGTTAGTGCGGTCAAAGAAAGTCAATATCCAAAAGATAATTTGCCTGAGATAGCTCTAGCAGGCCGCTCAAACGTTGGAAAGTCTAGTTTGATAAATACCTTCTTAAAGCGTAAAAACCTTGCTAGAACTTCTTCTCAGCCTGGTAAAACGCAAACTCTAAATTTCTATATTGTAAATGATGAATTTTATTTAGTAGACGTTCCAGGATATGGTTATGCACGAGTATCACAAAAACAGCGTGAGCAGTTTGGTGAAATGATTCAAGATTATTTAGAAACTCGTGCCAACTTAAAGGGTTTAATTATTTTAATTGATTCTCGTCATGCACCAACTAAAGACGATATTGCAATGTATGATTATGCGCAATATTTGAATCTACCAATTTTAGTAGTTTGCACTAAAATGGACAAAATTAAAAAGAGCCAGACAAATAAAGTGATGTCTGAGCTAAAGAAATATCTAGATTTAAGTTATGAAAATGTTTCGGTGTTAACTTTTAGTTCAGTATCTAAGCTTCATGTTAAAGAACTTGGAGATTGGATTGAAGAACATTTATAAAAATATAAAAGGACATAAGCTTTAAAGCTTATGTCCTTTTACTTTGCTCTTAAGTTGTTAAAAGTAGGAAGTGAAGCTACAAAATTTTCATAGTCTTGTTGTTCATTAGTATTTATTACCTGAGCATGAGAAAAGTTAAAATCATAAAGAGATTTTTCAGGAAGATTAATTATTTTAGTAAATGTGGCATTTCCAATTAGCTCCATCCAGTAAGTTGAATCGTGATGTACGATAACTTTAACCATTCCTCCAGGATTGTAAACGTTGATTGGGGTTTCAAATTTTGCCCATTCCGGATGAGTTAAACAAAAAGCAAGACTAGTTGCGGACATTCCAGTTCCACAAGCGTTGGTAAAGCCAACTCCGCGTTCGAATGTACGCACAAAAAGCTGATTTTTATCTAAAATTTGTGCAAAATTAACATTTACCCCATCTGGATAATAAGGGTTTGGAGAATTTAGATAAGAACCGACATCTTTTAAAATATCACTTTCAATTTGTTCTTGACTTATGAAGCTTATCAGATGAGGATTAGGAACTGCAATTGAGGTAAATTTAAGTCCAGGATATATTTCTGGTAAAAATGTATCGATGATTCTTTCATGTCCTAAATTATCAAAGGGTAATGAAGCTTTATTAAAGCTTACAGGAGAAATTTCAACTGCAAAGGTATAAATACCCTTAGCAAGATTTTTTTCTCTTCTAACGCGTAAATTTGCGTTCATAGTTTCGACGGCGAAAGAGTCTTGACTAAACTTTTCTGATAAATAACGTGCAACAGTTCTCAAACCATTTCCACACATTGATGCTTCACTACCATCAGAATTAATTACACGCATTTTTGCAATTGCTTTTGATGTAGTAGCCTCAGTAATTACTAAAACGCCGTCAGCACCTCCTAAAGGATTATTAGGGGAAGTTATTTTTTGAGTGAATGTTTTTAAAAGATCATCACCAAGAGGAGCTGATAATTGAGTTTCATCTAAGATAAAAAAAGAATTTTGTGAACCGTGAACTTTAATTAATTTCATATAAAAACCTCCATTAAAAAAATTCTTGATAAATAGTTTTGACTGCTAATTTAACTTCTTCGTTTTTGGTTCCAATCATGATTGAAATTTGTGAGGCTCCTTGATTAATCATTTGTGGTGTGATGTTTTGTGCTTGAAGAGCAGAAAGAATAGTAGCACTAATACCAGAATGCTTCTTCATTCCTTCACCTACAACCATGATTATGGCATAATCATCAATCCATTCTAATTGGTCAGGATTGATTAAGGCTTGAATCTCATTACAAATTAAATCAATTAGTTGATCTGTTAAAAATTTACGATTAAAAATGATAGTAATATCATCAATTCCAGAAGGCATATGTTCATAAGGAACGTGATACTTATCTAAAATCTGTAAAATTTTCAGTGTGAATCCAGCTTCTTTATTTAATAAATATTTATGAAGATATAATGCTGAAAAGTTTTTTTGACTTGCGACTCCGGTAATAATTCTGTCAGCTGAAAAATTTCTATTAGGTAAAATCATAGTTCCTGGGTCAGCAGGAGCGTTGGTGTTTTTTACATTAATGGGAATATCACCTTGAATAGCTGGAATTAAAGCTTCATCGTGAAAAACAGAAAAACCAGCATATGATAATTCACGCATTTCACGATAAGTCATTTTTTTGATTGATTTAGGAGAAGGAATAATAGCTGGATTCACTGAAAAGATACCACTGACATCTGTGAAATTTTCATAAAGATCACAGTGCATCCCTCTTGCTAAGATAGCTCCAGTAATATCAGAACCTCCTCTAGAAAAGGTAGCAATATGACCTGAAGGTGTGATTCCAAAAAATCCCGGAAAAACTATTTTTTCATCATCAAAAATTTTTAAATGATCTAAATTTATATAGCTTTCAGGATTTACTAAGGCATCATTAGGTTCTCCAGTAACAATTAATCCAGCCTCTATTGGATCAAGATAACGACTTTTAATTCCCATATGGTTTAAAATTAAAGCGATTAATCGTGCATTAAGTCGTTCACCATGAGCTTTAAAGGCTGCTAAAAGATAATCATTATTAGGATAATTTTGCTTAGGTAAATTTAACAAAATATCATGAATTATTTCCAATTGAGCAGATTCAATTCCAAAGTAGTTACCAATTTCTTGATAACGATTGAAGATTTTGGACACAATATCATTTGTAGGATTCTGATGTAAAAAATCCTCAGCATATTGAATCAATAAATCTGTTACTTTAATATCTTTTGAAAATCTCTTACCTGGTGCAGAAACCACCATTACTTGGCGCTCTTTTTCTGAAGTTAAAATATTAATAGCATTTGAAACACTTTCTCCAGAAGCTAAAGAGCTTCCTCCAAACTTAACTACTTTCATAATTTAAAACTTCTTTCATGTTTTTGGAATTTTAATTTTTTAAAAGTGCACTGTCAAAATTAATTTAATTGAATTTTAACATGCTTTTTTATTCTTGCAAGGCGAAATGTTGATAAATAAACCTTTTTAAAGATGGCATAGATAGTAATAAAAAAATAAAATTAAATTTTATGAAAAAAGTATTGACACTAATTTTAATAAAATATACAATTTACTCAAATCGAAGAGGTGCAATCAACATCAGTAACTCTTATGAAGCAAGACAATGCTAGTGATTGGAGTGAAAGGGAAGATTGCCGAAGCTATAGTATTTGTCAGTGCTATTGGCTGGGTCGTAATTGAATAAATTACGGACTGTCGCGAAAAATACTCGCGGAGCGCTATCGACCATAAGATTAAAAATAATTTAATCCATTGTTTGTTTGGCGCAAGCAATGGATTTTTTTATTGGCGCTCCTACCAAGGAAAGTAGGAGAAAAATGAATTCACAAATTAACTCAGAAGAAATTAATCAAGAAGGTCATTTAACTATTGGTGGTGTTGATGCTATAGAGTTAGCTCAAGAATATGGAACCCCTTTAGTGGTTTATGACGTAAGTAAAATTCGTAATCAAATTCGTAATTTTGAAACAATTTTTGAAAAAGAAAAAGTCAACTATGAAGTTAGTTATGCAAGCAAGGCTTTTTCAGCAATTGCAATGTATCAACTAGCAAAACAAGAAGGAGCTGCCATTGATGTGGTTTCAGCAGGAGAATTGTATACTGCGCTTAAGGCTGGCTTCCCAATGGAAAAGGTCAATTTTCATGGAAATAATAAATCTCTTTTTGAACTTGAAATGGCAGTTAAAAATCACGTTGGTAGAATTATGATTGATAATTTTCATGAAATTGAGTTGTTAAGTCAAGTTTTAAAAGAAAATAAAACAAATATTGATGTTGTTTTAAGAATTACGCCAGGTATTTCAGCTCACACCCATGAATATGATCAAACTGGACAAGTAGATAGCAAGTTTGGGTTTGATTTGGATTCAGGACAAGCAGACGAAGCATTAAAGCAAGTTTTAAATGAGCCACGAATGAATCCTTTAGGACTCCATGCTCATATTGGATCACAAATTTTTGAATTAAATGGTTTTAAAATGGCTGCAAAGAAATTAGTTCAAGTCGCTGCCTTATGGCGTGAAAAATATAACTTCATAGCTCAAGTGATTAATGTCGGAGGCGGATTTGGAATTAAGTATGTAGAAAAAGATGAACCATTAAAGCCAGAAGAATTTGTAAAAGCCATCATAGCAACGATTAAAGAAGAAACGGCAAAAGTTAATTTACCAATGCCGGAAATTGATATTGAACCTGGTCGTTCGATAGTAGGTCCAGCAGGATATAGCTTATACACAGTGGGTAGTAGCAAGGTAGTTTCAGGTTTAACGCCTTATGTAACTGTTGACGGCGGTATGGGAGATAATATTCGACCAGCTCTTTATGGCGCAGAATATGAGGCTATCCTTGCAAATGATCCTAATAAACAAGCAGATGAAGTTATTAATTTAGCTGGGAAATATTGTGAGTCAGGTGATATTTTAATTAAAAATGCTCTTTTACCCTCACTTCACACAGGCGACATTATAGCAATTTTAGATACTGGGGCATATGGGTATTCAATGGCTTCAAATTACAATCGTAATCCTCGTCCTGCTGTTGTATTTGCAGAAAATGGTAAAGCTAAATTAGTTATAAAGCGAGAAAGTTTAGAAGATTTAGTTCATTTAGATCAATCTTTATAGCATAAAGTCTGGAGGAAAAATATGACAAAATTAGACGCACAATCAATTATTAATTACATTGGAAATGCTCCAAAGAAAACCCCTGTTAAAGTTTTTATTAAAGGGGATTTAGAAAATTTGACTTTTCCAAATGAAATTGAAGATTATGTTGATGCTAAAAGCGGAGTGATTTTTGGTGATTGGAAAGATGTAGAAAGTTTTTTAAATAAAAATAAAGCAAAAATTATTAGTTATCATATTGAAAATGATGCTAGAAATTCAGCAGTTCCTCTTCTTGATTTAAAAAAGTTTAATGCCAGAATTGAACCTGGTGCCATAATTCGGGATCAAGTAGAAATTGGTGATAATGCTGTAATTATGATGGGCGCAATTATTAATATCGGTGCGGAAATAGGTTCAAATTCTATGATTGATATGGGGGCAGTTCTAGGTGGACGCGCAATTGTAGGGGAAAACTGTCATATTGGAGCAGGAACTGTTTTAGCGGGAGTGATAGAACCTGCTTCAGCTGACCCAGTCAGAATTGATGATAATGTTTTGATTGGAGCTAACGCTGTAGTGATTGAAGGTGTTCATGTAGGCGAAGGTGCAGTAGTTGCTGCTGGCGCTATTGTAACTCATGATGTTGAACCACATACAATGGTTGCCGGCGTTCCAGCCAAGTTTATTAAACAAGTAGACGAACAAACCGCTCAAAAAACTGAATTAGAAGACGATTTAAGGAAGATTTAAAATGCTGAGTGAAAATGAGTTAATAAATATTAGAAGAGATTTGCATCAAATCCCTGAATTAGCCCTCCATGAAATACAGACTCATGACTATTTAATGGATGTAATTGAAAATTTTAAACAAGATAATTTAGAAATTCGAGTTCCACATGCACTTCCTACAGCAATTTTAGTTCTAGTTCATGGCAAAAAGCCCCTAAGAACGATTGCTTATCGTACAGATATAGATGCACTACCTGTTGAAGAGCAAACGGGTTTGGACTTTGCTTCTAAAAATCCGGGTGTAATGCATGCTTGCGGGCATGATATTCATATGACGGTCGCATTAGGCTTACTTAGTTACTTTAGTGAAAACCAACCACAAGATAATTTGTTATTTTTCTTTCAACCTGCAGAAGAAAGTGAAAGTGGAGCAAAACTAGCTTATGAAGAAGGGATTTTCCAAGGAAAATGGAAACCTGATGAATTTTACGGATTGCATGATAATCCTACTTTGCCAGCGGGAGCAATTGGGTGTCGAAAGGGGACTCTTTTTGCAGGAACTACAGAAATTAATATTGATATCTATGGAAAAGGTGGTCATGCAGCTTTTCCACAAGATGCAAATGATGTAGTAGTGGCGAGTGCAAGCTTAATTATGCAAATTCAAACAATCATTTCTCGCAGTATTGATCCTATTCAAAGTGGTGTTATAACTTTAGGAAAAATTAAAGCTGGAACGATTCGCAATGTAATTGCATCTCATGCACGAATTGAAGGTACGCTTCGAGGATTAACTCAAAAAATGATTCTTAAAATTGATCAGCGCTTGCAAGAAGTATGTGATGGAATTGCTAAAAGTTATGGCGTAGAAGTGAAATTAAATTTAAACCAGGGCGGTTATTGGCCTGTAGAAAATAATCCTGATTTAACTAAAGAGTTTATTTCTTATATGAAGAATAATTCAACTGTAACTTATATTGAGACAGAGCCAGCAATGACAGGAGAAGATTTTGGCTTTTTACTCAATAAGTTCCCTGGGGTAATGTTTTGGTTAGGAGTTAAAGATGATTCTCAACTTCATTCTGCGACATTAACTCCAGATGAGACTAGTATTTCTCGCGGTATTGAAGCAATTAAAGGTTTTTTAATTAATAGAATGGAGAAATAAAATGGCAAATTTAATTGATGCAGATTTAATCACAGCACTTATTACTCCGTTTAATGAAGATAATAAGATTGATTTTGATAGTTTAGAAAAGTTAACGAATTACTTAATTGATAATGGATCTAATGGTTTTGTAATTGGTGGGACAACTGGAGAAACACCTACCTTAAGTCATGATGAAAAAATTGAACTATATACTAGATTTGGACAAATTGTGAATAACCGTGTCCCAGTTATTGCAGGAGTTGGGTCTAATAATACGGTAGAAACAATTGCTTTTGCTAATGAAGTGGCAGGTATTGATGGGATTGATTATGGATTAGTAGTAGTGCCGCCTTATAATAAGCCTAATCAACGAGGGATGGTTGCTCACTTTACTGCAGTAAATGATGCAAGTCAATTACCACTCATTATTTATAATATTCCTGGCAGAACTGGAGTAAAAATGGCTAAAGAAACTGTTGTTCAATTGTCGCATTTAAAAAACATTAAAGGAATCAAGCAGTGTGCATCTCTTGAAGAATTAGAATACATAATTGATCACAAAGACCAAGACTTTCAAGTTTTTACTGGAGAAGATGCCCAGGCTTTAACTGCACGTTTGTTAGGAGCAAATGGTGTAATTTCTGTTGCAGAACACATTTATCCAACTCAAATGCGTAAAATGTATGATGATTTATACTCGGGTAATTATTCTGAAGCAGCCTGTCTTCAAAGATGGCTTACTCCAAAAATGGCAGCTTTATTTATGTATCCTTCACCAACCCCTGTAAAGGCTGTTTTGAATGCACAAGGCTTTAAGACGGGAGGAGTTCGTTTACCTCTTGTAACTTTAAATGATGAAGAAAAGGTAATACTAGCACAAAAATTAGGTTTAAAAGATAATGCATTAATGGGAAAATTACCACTAAATTTGGAAGAGGAAAAATAAAATGAATAAACGAGTTTTAATTGCTGGTTTTACTGGGGCCATGGGAGCAGAAACGATTAGATTAATTGCTTCATTAGAAGGTTTTGAAGTAGTTGCTGGATTAGCTCCCCATGCTCAAAAAGACCCACTTAAGTACGGCTTGAATAAGAATGTGAAAATTTTTAATAGTTTAGCTGAAATTCCAGCTAATGTTGCGGATATTTGGGTAGATTTTACTAGTCCTAGCGCTGTTTTTGAAAATATAGAATTTGCTTTAAAACATCATATTAGACCTCTTGTAGGTACAACTGGTCTAAGTGAAAAACAAGAAACAACACTAGTTAAACTTGCTCAAAAAGAAAAGCTTGGTGGTTTGATTGCACCAAACTTTGGAATGTCAGCAGTTTTATTAATGAAATTTGCACGTGAAGCTGCAAAATATTTTCCTGATGTTGAAATTATTGAAATGCACCATGCGGACAAAAAAGATGCTCCTTCTGGGACTGCCTTAGCTACAGCTAAATTAATAAGTCAAGTTCGTGAAGCTCATGAAAGTGCGCCAAATGAAGAAACTTTGGAAAATGTACGTGGTGGTGATTATCAAGGGATTAAAATTCATTCCGTTCGTTTGCCGGGATATATTGCTCATGAACAGGTTTTATTCGGTGCAAAAGGTGAGGCTTTAACTATTCGACAAGATTCATTTGATCGCTCATCATTTATGAGTGGAGTTAAAGTTGGTTTAGAAAAGATTATGAATCTCAAGCAGTTAGTAATTGGATTGGAAAATATTTTATAGATTGAGGTGGATTTATGCCACATTTAGCACAAGACTTAAGTCTTAGTCAAAAAATAAAGAATGTAAAAGCTTCTGGGATTAGAATTTTTGATAATAAAGTTTCTACGATTCCAGGAATTATTAAATTAACTTTAGGTGAGCCGGATTTTAATACTCCAGAGCATGTTAAAGAAGCAGCTATTAAAAGTATTCGTGATAATGATTCTCACTATGCTCCACAAAAGGGAAAGATAGAATTGCGTCAAGCTATTAGTAAGTTTTTAAAAAAAGAAGTGGGAGTAAAATATAATCCCGAGGAAGAAATCGTGGTTACCATTGGTGCTACTGAAGCTATTAATGCAGCGATTTTTGCACTTACTAATCCTGGAGATAAAATCTTAATTCCTACACCAGTTTTTTCACTTTATTGGCCAGTGGCATATTTAGCAGATGCTTCTTATAAATTAGTCGATACTTCAGATGAAGATTTTAAATTGTCAGCAAAAAAACTTGAAAAAGAATTAATAAAAGATCCATCAATTAAAGCCGTAGTTTTAAATTATCCAACCAATCCAACCGGAGTTGAATATAGTAAAGATGAAATTCAAAAACTAGCTAAAGTAATTAAAAATCATCACTTATATATGATTACTGATGAAATTTATAGTTCTCTTACTTATGGAGTTGAACATTATTCAATCGCTCAAGAAATTCCTGAAAGAACTTTATATATTTCTGGCTTTTCAAAATCACATGCTATGACCGGTTATCGTTTGGGATATATTGCCGGTCCTAAAGAAATTATGGAACAAATAGGAAAAGTGCATGGTTTAATGGTTACCACTGCTAATGATTCGGCTCAGGCTGCAGCTATTGAAGCTTTAGTTAATGGTCAAAATGATCCAAAAGAATTTTGCAAAACTTATCAAAGACGAAGGGACTTTGTTATTAAGGAACTGAATAGATTAGGTATCAAAACTGTTGATCCTCAAGGGGCATTTTATATATTTGCTAAGATTCCATCTAGCTATGGTCAAGATGATATGCAATTTGCATTAGATTTAGCATTTAAGGCAAAGGTTGGAGTAACGCCAGGGAGTGCATTTGGTCCTGGCGGAGAAGGATATATTCGTTTGTCTTATGCATCATCTGATGAAGATTTACAAGAATCAATGAGAAGAATTAGTGATTTTTTTAAAGAGGAAAATGAAAATAATGAATAGAGAATATAATGTTGCCATTCTGGGTGCAACTGGTGCAGTAGGTCGAAGAATGATTGAACAACTTGAACAATCAACGATTCCAGTAAAAAGTGTAAAGTTATTAGCATCATCAAGATCAGCGGGTAAAAAATTAAAGTTTAGAAATGAAGAATTAATTGTTGAAGAAACTACCCCGGAATCTTTTGATGGAATTGACTTGGTTTTATCTTCTGCAGGTGGAGCTGTTTCTAAAAAATTTTTACCAGAAGCAGTTAAACGCGGAGCAGTTTGTGTAGATAATACTAGTGCATTTAGAATGGATCCAGATGTGCCACTAGTTGTTCCTGAAGTCAATCCAGATGCTTTAAAATCTCACCATGGTATTATTGCTAATCCAAATTGTTCAACTATTCAAATGATGATGGCTTTGGAACCAGTTCGCCGTAAGTTTGGTTTAAAGCAAATTATTGTGTCTACTTATCAAGCTGCTTCAGGCGCAGGACAAGCAGCAATTGATGAATTGAAAAAGGAAGCTCAAGACTATCTCAATGGTCAAAATATTAAGGATGATGCCGAAATTTTACCAACTAAAGGTGATAAAAAACATTATCCGCTAGCTTTTAACTTGCTTCCTCAAATTGATGTTTTAGAAGATAGTGGCTACTCACATGAAGAATGGAAAATGATTCATGAAACTAAGAAAATTATGCTTGGTGATATGAACTCTAAAGATATTAAAGTAACTGCAACTTGTGTTCGAGTCCCAGTAGTAATATCTCATGGTGAGAGCGTCTATTTTACAGTTGAGGATGAAAAAGCTACGGCACAAGACATTAAAGATGCAGTGGCAAGTTTTCCTGGAAATATTTTACAAGATGACATTAAAAATCAAGTTTATCCTCAACCGCTTAATGCTGAAGGAACTAGAGAAACTTATATTGGACGAATTCGTCCTGATTATGAAAATCCAGGTGCGTTTAATATGTGGGTTGTAGCTGATAATTTATTGAAAGGCGCTGCTTGGAACACTGTAGAAAATGCTGAATATTTGGTAAAGATGAATTTACTATAAAAACAAGCTAGAAGTTATTGGTAACTTCTAGCTTATTTTCATCTATGTTTAGTTGGTAATTTTTTGCGTTGTTTAAATAACTCATCTACAAGCTTAAAGAAACCGTAAATGATGAGCAAAATACCTACAATTATAATTGATTCCTTATTAAAATATTTAGGATTTACTACAACAATTATTCCCAATGCAAATGCAATAATAGCTTCAATACAAACAATTATCTTTTGAAATACTCCAACCACTGCTCGTAGTATAACTTGCCGTAATCGAATATATGAATAAACCACTAAAAATATTCCTAAAAAATAGTGAGCTAAAAATATTAGTAGCCGATTATTGGAAAGAAGGGCAATTGAAAGTGCGAAAATTAATAGATAGCTAATAATGAAAGATTGTTTTTGCTTTTTTTGCAAGGCAGTATTAGCGGTTTTTAAAATTTGCTGAACACTAAAACCAATCCCAGCAAAAGCTACTAAGGCGCCAAACGCTCTAATAGCATATTGGGGAGCAGTTAAACTAACAATCCCTAAAATTACCATTACCCAACCAACTATTGTGTCGCGAGTAAAGAGAGCCTTAATGATTTCCATATTTTTAATGGTTTGCCATAAAGTGGTGAATAAACTTCCAACAACAAAACGAGTTTTTCTGGAAGAATTGGCAAGAGAAATTAATATTGCTCCAAAACCTCCGAAACCATTTTTGCTTAATTCGTTAATTTTAGTTGCCCCACTGGCCGCAAAAGCACCAAAAAGGTCGTTTGTTAAAGCTTCTCGTTCTTCTAAACTAGCATCTCCGATCCATTCGCTGATAATTTGGTTATAAATTTTAGCTTGGGGATTACGATGTCGTCTGGTTACAAAATGAGAACCCGTAACTTCCCAACTGAATGCATCATGCTGACTTAAAGTTTTGCGACTGCTTTCTACGATTGTGGCAGTGATGCCATCAGGCTCAAAAAGTCGTCCAATAATACTAAATTCTGGAACATAACGATGAAGAGTCTTTTTTAAATAGTCATCAGGAATTTGATTTCCAACTTCTTGAGCAATTCCAGGAGAATCGAAGGTATATATGCGAGTAATGCGTTTTCGTAAGTCTGCACTCACATTAAGTGCGGCATATTCTGCTAAGTTTCCGCCTTTTGAGTGACCACCCAGCATATAATTTTCATTATCGTGATTCATAATGGTAGTTAGATAACGTACAGCTTGTTCTTGAGCAATTGTTGTTTTAAAACTAATTTCAAAATCTTCTTTCCATCCAACCAAAGAATCATCGGTACCACGAAAAGCAATAAAATTAATTCCATTAGTTAATTGAATTTTAATAGCGCTAAATTGAGTCTGATCGGTTAAAGTATTAACGTAATAAGAGAGTTTAGCATTTTTGAAACGGTTAGCTTCCGACATTAATTTAAATAATTTTTGGTAATAACTATGGTCACTTCTGTAATAGTTAGGTGAAAAATATATCTTAGCAGCCTCTTGAACTGTAATAGTTTTAGGACCATCTGAAACGATATTAGGCAAATTCAAATAAGAGAAGATAGAAAGCACCAAAGCATCAATTTCATTAAAGGGTGCTTTTGCTAAATCAATATCGCCACGCCACTTAAGATATGAGTACATATTATTATCAGGATACAAAAATTCCACCTCCAATTAAGTGTCTATGATAATTTTACCTTAAACTGGAGAGTGGAGTTAATAAAATAAATAATTTTACGTTTTTTTCAAAAAAATATAAAAATATTATAACATTCGTTATATTATGTGTTATAATAAAATCAGGTAGAAGGGGATTCAACTACCTGATTGAAGGGGTCATCATAAGGACTTATAGATTTTTCGAGACCCATACAGAGTATATCAGTTATTTATAAAAAATGATATACTTTCTTCAATTATCTTTATATCTTTTTATCAAAAATTCTTGCTTCGGCAGGAGTTTTTTCTTTATACAGAATTAATTTTCTAAAAAATAATAAACTATTACTAATTTTTATAGATTTTTGACTAGAATTTGATAAAATAACTTAAATGTATTTTTATTTTGGGAGGAAAAATTTTTGATTACAGTTTCTGACTTAAGTCTTAATTTATCTGGTCGTACATTATATGAAGATGTCAACTTAAAGTTTACGCCAGGCAACTGCTATGGAGTTATTGGTGCCAATGGTGCTGGTAAGTCTACTTTTTTAAAATTATTAGAAGGAAAGCTTGAACCAACCACTGGTAATATTTCAATCGATGCAAATGAAAGAATGTCTAGTCTTAACCAAGATCACTTTGCTTTTGAAGATTACACAGTAATGGATACAGTTATTCAAGGGCATAAAGAACTCTATAAGGTAATGCAAGAAAAGGATGCACTTTATTCAAAGCCTGATTTTAGCGATGAAGATGGGGTAAGGGCAGCCGAGCTTGAAAGTAAATTTGCTGAGCTTGATGGTTGGAATGCGGAAGCTGACGCAGCTAAGCTTTTACAATCTATGAATATTCCAGAAGATCTTCACCAAAGCAAGATGAGTGAATTGCCAGAATCTGATAAAGTTAAAGTGCTTTTGGCACAAGCGTTGTTTGGTGATCCCGATATTCTATTATTAGACGAACCTACTAACGGTCTTGATGTTCACACAGTAGATTGGCTTGAGAACTTTTTAGCTGATTATCCTAATATTGTTATTGTCGTATCTCACGACCGTCACTTCTTGAATCAAGTATGTACACAAATGTGTGATGTTGACTTTGGTAAGATTCAGCTTTATGTGGGTAACTACGATTTTTGGTATGAATCAAGTAAATTAGCAGCAGAACTTGCAGCTAATCAAAATGCCAAAAAAGAAGAAAAAATTAAAGAACTGCAAGAATTTGTGGCTCGTTTTTCTGCTAACGCCTCTAAATCTCGTCAAGCAACTTCTCGTAAGAAGCAACTTGAAAAAATCACTTTAGAAGATATTCGTCCATCATCTCGTAAATACCCATTTGTAAAATTTGACTTACACCGTGATTTAGGAAATGATTTACTTAAAGTAGAAAATGTGTCTTACTCAGTTGATGGTGAAAAGATTTTAGATAATGTTTCTTTCATTGTTCGACCAGGTGACAAGGTAGCATTCTTGTCACGCAATACTTTAGCTACAACTGCTCTTATGCAAATTATTGCAGGTAAAATCAAACCTGATACTGGAACAGTAACATGGGGGCAAACTACAGCATTTAACTACATGTCAAGAGATTTGAATGCTAACTTTAACAATGATGATTTAACTATTTTAGATTGGCTTCGTCAATACGCTACCGAAGAACAAGATGATAACACTTTCTTAAGAGGATTCTTAGGTAGAATGCTCTTTAGTGGGGATGAAATTGAGAAAAAAATCAAGGTTTTATCTGGTGGAGAAAAAGTACGCTGTCAATTATCTAGAATGATGCTTGAACCAGCTAATGTTTTGGTAATGGATGATCCAACTAATCACTTGGACTTAGAATCAATTACATCATTAAACGATGCGTTAAAAGATTATAAGGGCTCAATTTTGTTTACTTCTCACGATCATGAATTCATTCAAACTATTGCAGATCATATTATTGAAGTGGGACCAAAGGGTACTATTAGTCGTGCAGACACCACTTATGATGATTTCTTAGCAAGTGAATCAACTCAAGAACAAGTAGAAAAAATTTATTAAGTAAAAAAGCTGCCATATTTGGCAGCTTTTTTATTTTTGAGACTTTTTATCTTTTTTATCTTCAGTATCGTTTTCTTCATCTTTTCTTCTGTCTGCTTCTGGTCCATGTCCCTTAGGTACCGGCTTTTTAGGAGTCTTTTTAGGATCTGGAACTACAGCAAATTTATCTAACATTTTGTTTAAGTTGTTAGGATTGTCAAAAGTTAAACCCATATATATCATTCCTTTCGTTTTTATTGATTATAGATGATTTTATCAAATTCTACCAGTTTTTAACTTAAAAACTCTTAACTTATTTTGAAATAACATTTATAATGAATAGAAGTTAATTTTTAATAAATAGATTAACAATGAATCCAAAGAAGGAGATAGGTATTTGCCTATCTTTTTCTTTTTTAGAAGGGAAATTAAAGTGAAAGTTACATATTTCTTTTTAGCGTTGGCAATTATAACACTAATAGTAATTCTATTTAAGTCTGAAAATAAATTTCAATTTTTAAAAGCAGCTATCTTATTTAGTATTCAGATTATATTTTCAACAATTAACTTTTTGATATTTTTTGTGATTTCAGATTTATTAATGGATAATCAAATACATATTAAATTAGGAAATTTGTTTTTACTATTAGCAATGTTTGTGGTTTTATCAGGAATATTGCTCTTTTGGGGGATGCTTGGAGCTGCAAAGATATTTAAGTTTTCTGCTACGACCTTAACTTTGGTTGAATATTACATCCAATGGAGCTTAATTTATGTAACAGTTTATCAGGCAATTTTCAGTAATATTAAAAAAATTAAGTCTATTACTAAGTTTATCGAAGTAGGAAATTTCTTAAATCCAGATTTAATTGTAGTTTTAGTTTTGCCATCTTTTATTTCAGCATGGATTGCAGTTATTTTGTATAAAAAACACATAAAGGTAATTTAAATATTCGCAAATTTTTAGTATTTCATGAGATAATAAAAACAAGGGAGGCAATATTATGGCAGAAATTTTAGTAACTACAACTGAACGTATTCCTGGAAAAGATTATGAAATCATTGGAGAAGTATTTGGAGTAACTACCCAGTCACGAAATGCTATTTCTGATATTGGAGCAGGGCTAAAAAGTCTAGTTGGTGGAGAAATTAAGGCTTATACTAAGATGCTTACCTCTTCTCGTGATGAAGCAATTGAACGAATGAGAGATAAGGCTAGAGATATGGGAGCCGATGCAGTTGTGATGATGCGCTTTGATACAGGTTCAATTGCAGGAGACATGCAGTCAGTTGTAGCATATGGTACTGCAGTAAAATATCTTTAAATTTAACTAGACCCTAGGGTCTAGTTTTTTATTTAATAATAACCGATTTTTAAATAATCATATTTTTCCTTATGAAGAGCTGTAAAAATAAATGTATATTAGTATAATTTTACAATAAAAATGTAAGCGATTACTTGATAAAATAAATGCAAAGTGTATGATGAATTTGTGAGATGAAAGCGGTTAAACTTAACGAAAGGAAAAATTATGAAAATTAAAGCTGCTATTGTTGAAAAAATGGGCGATCCATTTGTAATTAAAGATGATATTGAATTACATGATGTAGGTCCAACAGATGTTCAAGTACACGTTGTTGCAAGTGGTATTTGTCACTCGGATGAAGCAATTAGACGCGGCGATGCAAGTTTAGGCTATCCTGTGATTTTAGGACATGAAGGAGCTGGCATTGTTGAAAAAGTCGGGTCAGAAGTTAAGAACTTTAAACCAGGGGATCATGTGGTAATGGCATTTTATGCTGATGGTCTCTGTGATAAGTGTTTAGAAGGAATTCCAACTCAATGCCGTCATTATGCTGACTATAACTTATCAGGAGTAAGATTTGATGGTGATGATCAATTCCAAGAAAATGGTAATCACATTTCTGATATGTTCAATCAGTCTTCATTTACTTCAACTACTGTTACTAATCAACGTAATTGTGTAAAGATTGATAAAGATGTTGATTTACGTAAAGTTGGTCCTTTAGGTTGTGGTTATATTACAGGTTCTGGTACAGTATTTAACACCTTAAAACCTCGCCCTGGTCAAACGATTGCAGTATTTGGGACTGGTGCAGTTGGCCTTGCAGCAATGATGGCTGGTAAAATTTCTGGTTGTACTAAAGTTATTGCAGTAGATATTGTTCCATCTCGTCTTGAACTTGCAATGGAGTTAGGTGCGACGAATGTGATTAATTCTAAAGAAGTAGATCCTGTTGAAACCATTAAAGATCTTACTCATGGCTATGGTGTAGATTATGTGGTTGATACAACTGGCTTGCCAGCAGTTATGAAGAATGGACTAGATAGTTTGGCTCAAGGAGGAACTGAAGCAGCAATTGCAGTTACCCCACATGAATTTGAATTTTCAACTTGGAATGACCTTTGTGTAGGTGATAAAAAGGTTATTGGTGTTAATATGGGGGATGCAATTCCTCAAATTGATGTACCAAGACTAATTGACTTTTGGAAGATGGGAATGTTTGATTTTGATAAGACTGAAAAGTTTTATGATTTTGAGGATATTAACCAAGCTAATGCTGATTCAGGCTCTGGTAAAACTATTAAACCAGTCTTAATCATTGATAAGGATTATCGACCAAAAGAATAGTTTTGAATTAAGTAATAAAATTTTAACTTTAAGAAGACCTAATTTTGAGAAGGGTCTTCTTTTTTGCTTCTTAATAGTAATCGCTTACAAAATTGTGTATACTAAAGTAAAAGGGTGATAAGTGTTTCGACTAAATAACTAAAAGGAGATGTTTTTATTGATTAACAATAAAGTTGCCTCAAAACAAGAAAAAATTTTTGCAAAATTACATGCTCAAGATGGTAGCCCTAAACAGGTTGCTGAAGATAGGGTGAGTAAATTACGTAAATTAGATTTAACCGATGAAGAAATATTTATTAATTTAAAAAAAGATTTTTGTAAACATTTTTCTGATGAAGAAATTCACGAAATTATTGATGAATAAAAAAATGCAATGTTTGTAATTGGTATGAAGTCCGATTGTTATAATTTTAGAGTTCATATCAATTAAGTGCAAACATTGCATTTTTATATTTATAAATATTTTAATCGTCTAGATTTTCACCATTAGATTCAATAACTTTTTTGTACCAGAAGAAGGAATCCTTACGTGAGCGGCTTAAATCACCCTCACCTTGGTCATTTTTATTTACATAAATAAAGCCGTAACGTTTGTCCATTTGACCAGTTCCAGCGCTAACTAAGTCAATTGGTCCCCATGGCAAATAGCCCATTAAGTCGACGCCATCTAATATTACTGCTTTTTCCATTTCTGAAATGTGATGTTTCAAGTAACTGACTCTGTAACTATCATGAATGGATCCATCTGCTTCAACTTTATCGTATGCTCCTAATCCATTTTCTACAATGAATAAAGGAAGGTGATAACGGTCTTGAAGCTGATTTAAAGCGATTCTTAAACCTTTGGGGTCAATTTCCCAACCCCAGTCATTACGTTCAAGAGTAGGGTTTTCAGCGACAGCTGCTTCAAGGTCGGTTAGTTCATCAGGCTTAACTTTTTTACTGGAAACAGTAGTTGTTTGATAATATGAAAAGCCAACATAATCTACTGTACCTTCTGACAAAACAATTCGATCTTCATCAGTTATATCTGGACGAAAGCCTTTACGTTCAATATAGGTTTCAACTTCATTAGGATATTTTCCAAAAACATGAACATCAGAGAACCAATCACGACGCTGTTCAAATTTATCTGCTAATAAAACATCATCTGAAGAAGGGGTGAGAGGTCGAACTGGTGAGTAGTTTATCATGCATCCAATTTGAAAATCAGGATTTATTTTATGTCCCATCTTAACAGCTAAAGCAGAAGCCACTAATTCATAGTGACCGGCTTGATACATTGCAGCCTCTTTGTCACGTTCACTCATTCCGTCTTTAAATAAAATTCCAGAGTTAGTTGCCATTAAGAAGTCATTGTTAAAACTAGATTGATTATCAATTTCGTTGAAAGTCATCCAGTATTTAACTTTATTTTTATAACGTTTAAAACAAGTTGTTGCAAATCTTACAAAGAAGTCGATCATCTTTCTATTAGTAAAACCACCATATTCTGCGATTAGATGATATGGGATTTCAAAGTGAGAGAGTGTTACAACTGGTTCAATACCGTATTCATGACAAGTATCAAATAAATCATCATAAAACTTGAGTCCTGCTTCGTTAGGCTCAGTCTCGTCACCTTCAGGAAAAATTCTAGTCCAAGCAATAGAAGTTCTAAAAGCTGAAAAACCCATTTCTGCCATTAATTTAATATCTTCTTTATAATGGTGATAAAAGTCAATTGCCGAATGGTTAGGATAGTTTTTTCCTTTAATTACACCATCTGTAATTTCACGAGGCTTAGTTGCTGAACCAACTGTCATTACGTCAGCAACAGACATTCCTTTGCCATCTTCGTTCCAAGCACCTTCTAATTGGTGAGCAGCTACTGCGCCGCCCCACATAAATCCATTAGGCATTTTTGCTGAATACATATAAAAACCTCTCTTTCACTGTATGTATTTGGAAACGTTTACATATAATATTGTAAACATAATTTTATTCAATAGGCAAGAGGAGACTTAAATTTATAAAAAACTTTTACTATTATTTACTGTCAGGGCGCCACGATCGTAGCGATTGCGAGATTCTGAAATTTCAAAAGGTGTACCATCACTAAGATAAGCTTTTTGATGAACACATAGAATGGGGTCATCTTTTGCACAATCAAGGTACTTCATATCGTATGCGTCAGATTTTTCAGCAGTAATTACTCTGTCGTCTTTGCCTATTTTAAGTCCAAGAGTATCTTGAATATAAGCATAAATTGACTTATGTAAAATGTCGATTGTTAATCCTGGGATTCGATTAACAGGCATAACCGTATATTCTAACTTGGCAGGCTGATTGTTTAATATACGCTGACGGATAATATCATAGACTTTTTCATCAGGTGGTAAATTAAGAGCACGTTTTTCTTCATCAGTTGGTTTACGAATATTAAAAGAGACCACATGACTTTTTATAAAACCAGCACCATTAATATGACTAGTAAAACCATCGTTTTCACTAGCGCCTGAATTTAAAAATATATCTGGAATTGCCTTGGAAGTTATATATGTTCCGTGACCTTTAACTGTTTTAATTAGCTTTTTACTTTGTAAAACTTTTAATGCATGAACAATAGTGACACGACTTGTATTATATTTTTGGGCTAAGATCACTTGTTCTGGAATACGACCTTGATATTTCTTTTCAATGATATTTTTTTCGATGTCATTAGCAATTTCTAAATAGAGACTCATATTTTCCTCCTCTCGCTTGTAAATCAAAATAATAACATTGCACATCAATTATACCGCTAATCAGAAAGCGCTTTCTATATTTTTGCAAAATATATTCATATGTAAAGCAAAATTAGTACATCTCTACAAAAGTATATATTTTTATAAAAACTTAAGAATTCATGAGCACTACAGCGAGTAAGAGTTGGATTAGTTAACAGTTAGCGTAAACTTTATATATCTAAAAAAGCGTTTACATTAGATTGAAAACGATTTATAATAATTTGTGTAGATAAGGCAAGTCTATATGAAAAGAAAATACAACTCAGAATTTTAGGAGGAAACAATTATGGCTGAACAAACTATCATGTTAAATTGTAGCGCAGGTATGAGTACTTCACTTTTAGTAACTAAGATGCAAGAAGCTGCTAAGAATGATGGTATAGATGCAAAAATTTTTGCATGTCCTGCTTCTGAAGCTGATCAACACCTTGAACAAGAAGAAATTGATTGTGTTCTTCTTGGGCCTCAAGTAAGCTACATGAAAGGTGACTTTGAACATAAAGTTGCTGGTAAGGGCAAGGATGGCAAAGATATTCCATTAGGTGTTATTGATATGCAAGCCTATGGCATGATGGATGGCGAAAAGGTATTAAAGCAAGCTGAAGAAATGATCAATGGCTAATTTAGTCTTATCAAGACAATAGAAAGTGTAAGATTTGTATGGCAGAAGAAACTAAACGAACGAATGAACAAAAAGAGCAAGATGCATTAATGGCTGCAATGGGCTTAATTGCTAATGGTGGTAATGCAAAAAGTTTAGCTTTTGAAGCAATTAAAAAAGCTAAAACTGGTGACATTAAAGGTGCTCGTGAAAAATTGGAAGAGAGTGATAAATCACTTCTTGAAGCTCATAACTCTCAAACAAAAATGTTAACTAAAGAAGCTCAAGGAGACCATATGAAGGTGACATTGCTAGTAGTTCACTCACAAGATCATTTGATGAATGCCATTACTTTTAGAGACTTGGCCGGAGAAATGGTGGATCTTTATGAAAAGCTATACAAATCTGGCACACTTAAACAAGAATAATCAATTAACTAAAAGTAAAAATAAACTTGGCTTATTTGCCAAGTTTATTTTTGTTTTTAATGAAAGAGTTAAATAAAATGAAAAAGAAAATGTCTGTTAAAGAACAAAATATAATCAATGCTAAAAAAGCACATAAAGATAGTATTAAGTATTTGTATTTTGGAAGATATTTAATGGTTAGATATTGTACAACAGCATTATTATTTGCAAATCTATTTTGGCTAATTTTTTGTTTTCCATATCATAATAATGCTCTGTTAGGAATAATTTTAGCGTTGATAATGACTATTTATGCAGCAGGAGTTGCCATTGAACAATTGTCTAAAATGCATAATAGAAAACCAGATATTCCCATAACCAGGGTATATTTATTAGTACAAATATTTGTAAACTTTATTTTAGGAATAAGCGTACTTACTCCTTTGAGAAAATATTTATTGCCATTTATTACTGATGCTAGTTCAACTTGGGTAATTGAGGGGATACTATTGATTGGAGTTTTGCTTTGTATAATCTGTGAAGTGAGAATTAATAATATCATTGATGGTAAAGATAAATATTTAAGAGTGATTAATACTTTTAAGAAAAATAATTAAAGTTTTAGCGATAAAAATAAATATTTTTATCGCTATTTTTTATGTTATTTATTTTGTGATTTTAAGTAGACAAATTAGTCTAGAAGGCTATAAATAACAGGATTGCAAAAGAAAGCGCTTTATTAAAAAGAAGTATAACAAGTTATTAATAGCGTATGTTAAGCTAGTATGTAACGAAAAGCGCTTACATATAAAATGGATTTGGACTATAATGTGGTTGTTGGATTTGATAAGTGTTTCAGAATATACGGGGGAAAGTAATTATGTCTGATACAAAATCAAGTTCTTTCAAAGAGAAAATGGCAGCAATGGCTGGAAAGTTTGCCGGTTCTCGCTTTGTTAGAGCAATTATGGACGCAGGATATAGCGTTATCTCGTTTTCAATTATTGGTGCAGTTTTTTTAATTTTAACTGTTTTACCTCAAGCATTTCCAATTCCAGGTTTTGCAAGCTTTTATGCAAATACAATTGGTCGCTTTAATAATTTATTTCAGGTTGTATATAACTCAACTATGGGTATTTTGGCTTTGATTTTCGCTGGTACTTTTTCATACTCTTATGCAAAAATCTATCAACAAGAAGAAAAAATCAATATCGTACCTATGAATGCTTTGTTAATGTTTTTAATGGCATTCTTTATCACTGTTCCTGAACTAATTTGGAAAAATGGAACAGTTCAATTTGTACAAATCTTCACTAAAACTAAGATGGTTGCAGGTGGTTATGAAGCTTCAACATCTGGTATTACTAGAATTGCCTCAGTTGGTATTTTTACGGGGCTTGTAATTGCATGGTTAACGGTACAAATTTATCGTTATACTGTTAAACATAATTGGCAAATTAAAATGCCCGCAAGTGTTCCAGCAGGAGTTTCTAATTCATTCAGTGCAATGATTCCAGGCTTTTGTATTGCAGTTGTTGTTGCAGTACTTAACTTAATTTTGGTGATGATTGGAACTGATATATTTAAAGTTTTATATATCCCATTTTCATTCATTAGTGCAATTGCTGATACGTGGTGGGGATTCTTAATTATTATCTTCTTAATTCACTTCTTATGGTGGTTTGGTATCCACGGAGCTACAATTATGAGTTCATTCTATACACCAATTGTCTTGGCAAATATGGCAGCAAATGTTCAAGGAGCTAATCACTTCTTTGCAGGTGATCCACTTAATTCATTTGTAATTATTGGTGGTTCTGGTGCAACTTTGGGTATGGCAATTTGGCTTGCATTTGGTGCTCGCTCTAGTCAGTTAAAAGAAATTGGTAAAGTTGAATTAGTTCCTGCCATCTTTAATATTAATGAACCAATTCTGTTTGGATTACCAATTGTTTATAATATTAATTTAGTAATTCCATTTATTTGTGCACCACTTGCTTCTGGACTAGTTGGTTATATTGCAGTTACTTCACATATCGTTCCAAAAATCATTGTTCAGCAACCATGGCCTACTCCAGTTGGACTTAGTGGTTTTATTGCCACTGCTAGCTGGAAGGGTGCAGTTTTATCAATTGTTTGTGCGTTAGTAGCATTTGTGATTTGGTATCCATTTATTAAGCATTATGATAATGTTTTACTTAAAAAGGAAAAAGCAGATAGTGCTAAGGCTTAATAAGTAATTATATGGTATAAAAAATCTTTCAGCGTATAATTAACTGAAAGATTTTTTGTTATGTTATAATTAGTCCAAAATAGATAATAAGGATAGTTGATAATAGATGGAAAAATTGCTAAATGATGATTCAGAACGTAAAATAGCTTATATTAAGTTTGTTGATACCGATAAGTATAATTCTCAATCAAATAAACAAGTAGGAGACAGTATAAGCTTACAAGGAAGAGCGGGAGAAACAGTCTCTTTAAAAATTACTCTTCCTAAAAAATATGAATTAGCTAATAACTATTCACTTCCAGCTACTTATACTTTTCTTAAAAATCAAAAAAATATTTTGGTGATTCCGCTAGTTCATAAAAAAGAAGTTGAAGAAATTACTCTTGTTGGTAAAAGAACTATTAATTATAAAATTGTGAGTTCTACTGGAATAGTTAATAATCTTAATGATGGACGTCAAAAGTTAGAGTTTAAAGCTAAAAAGACAACTGATTTATTAACTGGGAAAGTTTATTTTGACTGGCAAAAAGAACAAGATAACTATAGTTCAGTAACTACTCCTATAGAAAAAGGATATTATGCCAGTCGTATACAAGCTGATGATAAAGAAATCTCAATTGACAAAATTATTACTAATCAGCAAAAAATTGATGAGCATGTTTTGATTATTTATCGTCCTCTTGGTGCAATTATCCAGCAAGATATTAATGGAAAAGAACTTGCTAGATTTAACTATGATAATGCCCTAGATTCAACTAAAGCAGCTAAAATTTCAATTCCTGAAACGCCTAATGGTTATCAAGCTATTAGTAAATTGCCACTTTCGTTAATTCCGAGCAATCCAGAAGCAGATACTGTTTTGACTTATCGACCAAATAATAATAGTCAGTTTCGTAAGGTTACAAGAATGGTAACAGAAATTCAGACTAATGGTGTTAAGAAAACTCATTTACAAGAAGTTGAGTTTGAAAATGTTAATGGGGTATGGAAACTTGCTCCTGGAACCAAATTAAAATGGAATATCATTACGCCTGATATTCCTGAAGGATATACAGTTTGCTCAATTAAGAATGCAAATGGTCAAGACTATGATAAAGTTATCAAAAAAGAAAATGGTAGTATATTTGCTGTTGATGCCGTTAAGCCTAAGTTTGATACTCCAAATGAGGATATAACTATTTTTATTAAGCCCGACTTACAAAAAACTTCAATTGATTTTATAGATTTAGACAGTCATGATAGAAAAGTTATTAAAAGTATCCCTTTAGAAGGAAGAACAAATGAGACTGTTGCATTTGAGATAAGTCAGAGGGATGTACCTGCAGGATATGAATTGATAAATAGAAATAAAATTCCAACAAGCTATAATTTTAAGGCTAAATATAATAGTGCAATTATTGTTTCAATAAAAAAAGTTGAAACTAAAAAACAGAGTTTAAAAATAAAACTATACTAAAAGCGGTGATTATTTACCGCTTTTAGTTTTGCATATTTGTGTATACATTTTTAGCCATTTTATTTAGCTCTTTTTTTGCTCCATGCTTTAATTGAACATTGTATAGCCAGTTATTAAATGAACCATGTTTAGATGGATCATAGCTTTTGATTTCTTCTGAAAAGGTAATTTTAACACCTTTACTTACATTAATTGTTTTATAACTTATTACAATATCTATGCGATCATTTTTAAAATGTGCTTCATAAAGCTTACCTCGTTGATAAGTAGTAATCTCTGTATCAATGTCACCTTGAGTGTAACGAGTGCCAGAAGCAAGTTTAACAGGTAAATTATTCCCGCGTGCAGTTTTGATGGCTGATAGTAGTTGTTCATCAAGATAATCAAAAAAATCTTCAGCCGTAAAATTAAATTCTTTACTAATAGTAATCATAAAAAGCCCTCCTAATAATAAGTATATACTTATTATTAGGAGGAAGCTCTATTTTTTATAAAAATCAAAATCTATTATTTTCTAAAATAGTATATGTACGTTGATCGTAACGATTACGGCTTTCTGAATATTCAATTGGCTGACCGTTACTTAACCATACTATTTGTTCTAGTTCAAGCATTGGATCGTCTTGAGCTGCATTTAAATATTTTTGATCATAATGATTGGACTTAGCTGCTCGAATTTTACGATAGGCATGACCGAATTTAAGTTTGAGCTTGTGATGAAGATAGTTATAAATAGAATCATGTAAAATATCCTCATCAAGGTCTGGCACTAATTTTACGGGCATGTAAGTATGCTCAATAATTAAAGGCTGATCATCAACGATTCTAAGACGAACAATATTATAAACAGGTTCAGTTTTCTTTAATTCTAGATTTTTTTGCATTTGTTCATCAGGAAATTCAACTGAAAAGCTTAAGACTTTACTCCGGACGTTGTCAGATTTAAGCTGATTTTTTAAACCAGAAAAGACATTAGCAGGGGAATCTTTTTTATCTTTAATAGGAATGTCACTTGATACAAAAGTTCCTAACCCTGATTGTTTATAAACGCGCCCTTGACGCTCTAGTCCATCTAGGGCTTTTTTAACAGTTAGACGACTAACACCTAATTCTTTAGCTAAAGTCTCTTGATCAGGAAGAGGCTGACGAGTCTTATAAGTTCCATTATCAATACGATCAGTAATAATTTTCGCGACTTCTAAATATTTCGCTTGTGTCATGATTTATCATCCAGTTTCTATTAATATTTAATTTTATTCTTTATATTATACACAAGAAAAGACGCTATCATCTATATCTATCTTAGCATGATGATAACGTCTATTCAGCTATAAAGCATTGGGATTAATTACTTTCTTGAGCAGCTTTTTCAGCTTCTCGTTTACATAAAACTTTATCGTATTTTCTTGCAAATGACCAATATATTGCAGTAGAAATTAATAACGTACATGCTTGCCAGATAGCCATTTTCCAACCTCCAATTAAAAATCCTGAAATAATAGCTGGAGTTGTCCATGGCGCTGCAAAGCCATTTAGAGGAGGAACAATACCAAATTTAATTACACAATAAGTAGATATTGAAACTACTACTGGTGTCAAGAAGAAAGGAATTGCTAAAAATGGGTTCATAACAATTGGTAAACCAAAGAGGAAAGGCTCATTAATATTAAAGATACCTGGTACTAGTTCCAGTTTACCAATTGATCTTAATTGGGCAGATTTTGCAGCAACTAAGATAAAAATAATTAATCCAATGGTAATACCAGAACCAGTTAAATTAATAAAATTGTTATAAAATTCATTAGTTACAACATGAGCACCATTAGCAATAGTTAGTTTACCAGCCTTATATAATTGGGCATTTTCAAAAGAGTTTGCTTGTAGAAGAGGACCAGCTAAGGAACCAACAATCAAACCACCGTGAACACCAAAGAACCAGAAGAATGGTACTAAGAATCCAATTGCAACTGCACTACCAAAGGAATCTGACATTCCCTGAAGTGGAGTTTGAACCGTTTTATAAATCCATTGTAGAAAGTCAGTATGTGCGAAGATGTTAAATCCGGCATAAATAAACATTGAACTGATTAAAATAAGTCCAGCAGGAATCATTGCTGTAAATTGGTTAGCAACAGCAGGGGGAACTTGCTTTGGTAACTTAATTGTCCAACCTCTTTTAACAATAGAACTATAAATCCAGCCAACTAAAAGTCCAATAATAATTGCGGCAATCATTCCGTCGCCACCTAGCCAAGTCATATTGATAACGCCAGTAACTGGAGCTTCAATATAACTTTGAAGAGCATGTGGCAATTTATCAATATTTTCGGTAACAGCTTTGGCACTCATTACAACAGTATCACCATTTTTGATACCACCACTAAGTGCTGTTTTAATAGGACTAGCAATATTGAGTGTTTGAAGCATTAAGAATGCAGCTAATGAAGTAAGACCGGGTGCTAGTGGTTCATAGCCTTCATTTTTAACATAAATATAGGCAATACCAACTGCTGCCCACATAGCCATGATACTAAAAGTAGTAGTGTAGGCTTGGTTGAAGAATGCACCCCAACCGGAAGCATTAATTGCATTAGCTACGGCTGGAATAGGAATATTTCCTAAAATTAAGAAAATAGATCCAATAAGGATAAATGGTAAAGTATAAATCATACCATTTTGTAAGGCTTGGATAGCCTTAGTATTAACAAATTTCATTACAGGTGGCAAAATTTTGCTATTAACAAAGTTGCTAAAGCTTGATTTTTTATCAGTCATTATATTTCGTCTCCATTATCTTTTAATACTTTTTGGAACCAATAAAATGATTTCTTTGGAACACGTTTTAAATCTTTTAAATCATGGTTAGAGCGATTAACATATACTGCTCCGTAGCGTTTTTCCATATCGGCATGTGAGCTGGGAATATCAATTAAGCCCCAGCCAAGATATCCTAAAACTTTTGCCCCATCTAAGAAAACAGAATCTTTTAAGGCTTTTATATGGCTTTCATGATACTTGATTCGTTCATCGTCTTGAATTTCATGGGTGCCGTCCCAAGATTCTTTAAGTCCAATTCCATTTTCAATTGGAAAAATTGGCAGGCGATAATGATTATACATTGTAGTAATTGCGTTTCTGAAGCCAAGTGGATCAATAGCCCAACCCCAATCATTTGTTTTGACGTATTTGTTTGGAACACCACCATTATTTAGGTAGCGATTTGGAGCTTCGCCTTTAAGAATTTTATCAGCTGAAATTACCCATGATGAATAATAGGAGAAAGCAAGGAAGTCGGCTTGTGCTTTGTTCATTATTTGTTTATCTTTTTCAGTAATATCCATGTTTAGATTATGGTTTTTAGCGTATTGCAATACTTCAGGAGAATAGCCTTGGCCAGTATCAGCATCATAAATATTATAATTTAAAAACTCCATTACTTGTTTAGCTGCCCAAACATCTTCGGGCTTACTAGTTTCAGGATAGATTTGCTGATAAGCAAGCATCCCGCCAATTTTTATATCATTATAATTGTCATGAATATAATTGGCTAAACTTGTGTGACAGACCATTGTATGATGGAAAATACGATACATATCATTTAATGTTTTATCGCCTTTTTCATAGCCTGAAATATTGAAAACTTCATCTTGAAAATAAAGATTATGTTCATTGAAAACAATCCAGTATTTAACTCGGTCTGAAAAATGATCAATCATCTTTTTGCCGAATCTAACAAAAGCATCAACAACATGGCGTGACATAAAACCGTTGTATTCTTTTGCTAGGTGTAGGGGCATGTCAAAGTGATAAAGACAAATCATTGGCTCGATTCCGCGATCAAGCATTGCGTTGATTAACCGGTCATAAAAATCGATTCCTTTTTGATTAAATTCGCTGTCACCTTCAGGACAAACACGTGACCATGAAATTTGGATACGGTACATATTCATATTCATAGCCTTCATTAAATCTAAATCCTCTTCATATCTATGATATTCATCGATGGCAACATGCCAATTCGTAGTATTTTTAGTTGCTGGTCGAATATCATAGACTGATAATCCTTTGCCATCTTCATTCCAAGCACCTTCAGTTTGCATACTAGAAACTGAGTTACCCCAGAAAAAAGAATTAGGTAATTTACGAGAATCAGTCATATCTTCCTCCTTATTGTAAGCGCTTTCAATTGATTACATATAAAATATAACATTTATTTTTATAAAAATAAAGCTAAATTATAATAAAAATATATACTTTTATAAAAGTGAAAAATAAAAGCCTGATTTAATCAGACTTTATAGTTAAAAATTATTAATTATTTTCTTGTTCAAAATCCGCAACTGCTCCCCGTAAATTGGCATCACTTCTTAATTTACATGGGGCTAAGAGTGGTTTGACACTGGCAATTTGCATTTTAGAACGTAATTTTTCAATTTCTTGATTTAAGAGTGGGATTAACTTAGGATTATTAGAAATTCCACCGCCCAAGATGATTTTTTCTGGATCAAAACTATGCTGAATATTAAAGATTGCAATTGCTAAAGAATGAAGCAGGGTGTCACGCTCTTTTTCAGCAATTACATCTCCTTTATCAGCTAATTCGAATATAGTTTTACCATCTAAACTTTTACTAGTTTGTTCATTATAACGTCTTGCCATGGAAACTGGAGAAGCTAAACTGCTAAGTTGCTTGCCATTGATTACCATATATCCAAATTCTCCGCCAAAGAGGTGAGCTCCATGCCAGATTTTTTGGTTAATAATTATTGCGCCACCAATTCCAGTTCCAATTACAAAAAACGCTAAACTATCATGTCCCTTTCCACTTCCAGCAGCAAGTTCTCCAAGGGCTGCGGAATTTGCATCGTTTTCAATTGAAATAGGTAAGTTAAATCTTTTTTCTAATTCACTAACGATATTAAAGTTATGAATATAGGGAAGAGCGCTAGAGCCACCGATAATTCCAGTTTTTTTGTTTACGGCTCCAGGAGAGGAAATTGCAACTCCTTCTATGGGGATGTTTTTTTGAATATTTTTAACTTCAGTTGTCAAAATATGATAAAAATCTTCCAAGGTTGATGGAGTTTTGATACTGTGTTTATTTTGAAGTTGATTATTTTTCCAAGTAGCAAACTTAATAGTAGTTCCGCCAATATCAATTACTGCTAAATTCATGATTTTCTCCTTAATAAAATATATACTTTTATTCAAGAATAGCTTTATATGTAAACGCTGTCAATAATAATTTTTTTGAACTTTTTTAAAAAATAAGCTAGTATTTTTTGGATTTTGGATTATAATTTTAGAGAAATATATTTATTTAAGAAAGGTTGTTTCAGATATGAAATTGAAAAAAGTTACATTATTCTCAGCAGCTGCAGTGCTAGCTTTAGCTCCACTTGCATCCTCAACTGTTCACGCAGCAGATACAAAGGAAGCTGAAGTTGTTGCAACTCAAGCAACTAAAAAGACTGCAAAAAAGGCAGTAAAGAAGACTGCTGCTAAAAAAGCAACTAAGAAAACTACCAAGAAAGCAGCTAAAAAGTCAGAAAAGACTGCTAAGAAAGCTGATAAGAATGCTGCTAAAAAGACCGTTGCAAAGAAGACAGCTAAAAAGACAATCGTTTTAACTAAGAAAACTGTTGTTGTTGACAAGAATGCTAAAACTACTAAGAAGACCTTGAAGAAAGGTGAAACTGTAGAATTATTTGCTAACACTCTTGTTAAGATTGCTGGTAAGAAGTACTACCAAGTAGCAAAGAATGAATTTGTATTAGCTAAAAATGCTAAGCTTGTAAAATCAGCTGTAACTAAAAATGATGCAAAATCAGTAAAAACTACTGATGCCGCAGAAAAGAAGGCAACAACTGATTCTTCAGCAAAAACTACTGCTGAAACTAAGTCAGAAAAGACAGTTAAAAAGTCAGCTAAAACCGCAAAGGTAACTAAAAAAACAGAAAAAGTTGCTAAAAAAGCTGATAAGAAGCTTGCTAAGAAAGCTGTTGCCAAAAAGACAGTAAAGAAAGCAACTACTAAGTAATTAATATTTTTGAAAAGAATTGAATTATATTTCAATTCTTTTTATTTTTGCACAAATTATATAATAAAAGAATATTAAGTGCTTTCATTTGCTAACTATACCTTATAGCAATAAACTAAAGGCGTATTAAGTAAAAGATATGTTTTAGGAGGCATAGTATTATGGCAGATTACGAAAAAAGACAATTAAAGGCATTGGACAGATTAGCAAAGAAGATTGCTGATGCCGACAGTCACTTGACTGAAATTGAAGACAGTATGGATGACAAGAAGCACCACACTGCTCAACATGAAACCATCAAGGATATTAAGTCAATCTTGAAGCATGCTCGTAAGGTTGATAAGTATCAAGACAAGATTATTCAACATGAAGGCGAAGGTCGTAAGGGTTCTATTGAAGATCACTATGTATACATTGAAGATGAAGAACCAGTTATTAAGGACCTTAAGAAAGAATATGCTGAACTTGCAAAGAAGCTAAAGGGCTTGAACAATGTTGATGGCTACAAGATCAAGGCATTTAGAGCAGAACATGACTATATCAAGAAGTCAAAGGAAATTCTTGAAAAAGCCGGCAAGTTAAAGTAACTTAATACTAATTCCTAAAATGAGCTGAACTCATCTTAAGAGTCAAAAGAGGAATCTATCACCATAGTGGTAGGTTCCTCTTATTTTCTTCCTTGTTTTCTTTCAAAATAGTTTATAATATAAATAGAATTATTTAGATAAAAAATCTATAGATGTGGAGCCAGATTTAAATGAATAAAAAAATTTTGGTAGGAGTATCAATAGCATTAGTAGCTGGAACTTTAAGCGGTTGTGGGATACACTTTGATAAAGAAGGAATAAGATTCGGTTCACAAACCAAATCTGAAAAAGTAAAGCCACAAAAGCAAAGTTCAAATAAGATAAACCAATCTTCAAGTTCGCAATCCAGTTCAGAAGATAAAAAGACAATCAAGAAAGAAAAATTAAAAAAGACTAAAAAGAAAACAGTTAAAAAATCAACTAAAAAGAAAATTACTAAAAAAACTAAGAAGAAAAAAAGCAAAACTAGAAATGTTACTTGGAATGCAACTAAAGATCAAGCATTAGCTGATTTTATAACTAATTGGAGTGCAGGGATTAATCAAGCATATCAAAAATACGATGGTGTTCAAGCTCTTAAAACTAACGTAGGAACAATTTATCCAGATGTTTTATCCCAGCGCCAATTCATAATAAATGGTCAAGCTGTTACTTTAAGCTGGAGTCCTAATTTAACTGGAAATGCAGAATATAAAGTAGTTGCAATTTATAATGATAATTTTAAAGAAGCTAATATGCACTATACATATTTATTCTGTTTCCATAATAAAAAGCCGATAGTACTTTTAGATCAAGGTGGAAATACAAATCCGATTACTTTGATTAAAACTAAAAATTCTAATTTACAGGCTGGTTTTAAAAAAATAGCAAATAGCTAAAAAGGATGAACCTTCTGAATAGGGCTCATCCTTTTTAGTTTTCTAAAATATTGTTAGAATTTGTGTAGATCATTTTTTTAGTTTTTTGCATTGGTAGAATAAAAAGCTTGGGCTTTTTAGGTGGCTTTTTCTTAGGTGGCTTATATGTGAATTTTGAATTAACTTGATGGTCAACAACCTTGATAGTTTTAACAGGAGAACTAGGTGAAAGTGGCTGAGTATGATAACTGCAAGCACTAGATCCCATAGTTAAAGCTAGTAATATACTTATTATAATTTTTTTCATTTTTTACTCTTCCACTATATAATGTTACTATTTATTTTTGAGGATGAAAGATGAAATTAATCTATTTTATTTTTTAGAAGGTAATATTATGAGAATAGCAGTTTATATTACAGGTGGAATTGCGGCATATAAGGCAGCGATAGTTGTACGTGGTTTAGAAAAAATGGGTCATGAAGTGAGAGTTATCATGACTAAAAATGCAGAAAAATTTGTAACAAGACAAACTTTTGCTACTTTAACTAAGTATCCAGTTTTGGATGATTTGTGGTTAGCACAAAATGAAGCAAAAGTTCCTCATGTCCATTTGGCTAAATGGACTGAATTAGCGCTCGTAATTCCAGCAAGTGCAGACTTTATTGCTAAAATGGCTAATGGACTTGCTACAGATGCGGCTTCTACTACAATTTTAGCAACAGCATCTCCTAAAGTTATAGTTCCTGCAATGAATGATAATATGTGGAATAATCCAGCAACTAAAAGAAATATTGCTCTTCTTATGAAAGATGGAGTAAAAATTATGGAACCGGCAGTAGGGATGCTAGCTGAGGGTTACAGTGCTAAAGGAAGAATGCCAGAACCAGAAGAAGTATTAAGCTATCTAGACAAATTTTTACAACGTAATCAAAATTTAATAAATAAAAAAATAGTGATTACGGCTGGAGGAACTATTGAAGCAATAGATCCAGTTAGATATATTGGGAATAATTCTAGTGGCAAAATGGGAATTGCCTTAGCAGAAGCTGCTGCTGAAGCTGGTGCTTGTGTAAGTTTGATTTATGGTAATATCAGTATAGAATTACCTGAGGATAAACGTATTCAAAAATTCCATGTAACTAGTTCAGAAGATATGCTTGAAAAAGTTCAAGAAGAATTTAAGGATGCTGATGCTTTGATTATGGCAGCTGCAGTAGCTGATTGGCGGATGAAAAAAGTAGCAGATCATAAACTTAAAAAACAAGAAAATCAGAATGAATTACATTTAAGCCTAGTTAAAACTAAAGATATTTTAAAAGAAATTGCTTCTAAGAAGAAAGATAATCAAGTTATAGTTGGGTTTGCTGCAGAGACAAATGATCTTTTAAAGAATGCAAATAGAAAGTTGAAAGAAAAAGAAGCTGATTACATTATTGCTAATGACGTTTCTAAGAATGTTTTTGGCAACGATGAAGATCAAGTTACCATTTTGCAAAAAGATAGTAAAAATCAGAATTGGCCAAGAATGAGCAAGCAACAAATTGCCAAAAAAATAGTTAATTTATTGTCTAATGATTTGTAACAGAAGTGTAATATAACATTAAAAATAGTTATTTTAGAGCTAAATCTGCATAAATACTAGATTTGAAGGAGTTTTATAACATAACTTTTGTTATAATTGTATAGTTTATGCTTGTTTTATTAGTTAAATCTAGTATCATAAGTTGTGGGAATTAAGAGACTGAAGGGAAAGAGTTGACGGTAATTTTGTCAACCCTTTCTTTTTTATTAAAAATATAATTTCTTCGTAGTATTTTTCTGGGGTTTTATGCATCATCAAAGTGAGATAATGAAATAGAAATTCAAATAAAAAAGTAGATGAAAAAATGACAGATATAAAATTAATTGCAATTGATATTGATGGAACTTTGGTAAATTCACAAAAAAAGATTACGCCAGAAGTTAAATCTTCAATTAAAGCAGCTGAAAAAGCAGGTAAAAAAATAGTTATTTGTACTGGCAGACCTTTATCAGGTGCTCAACAATATTTAGATGAGCTAGGTTTAAATTATCAGGACAATCAGTATATAGTAAGCTTTAATGGAGCAGTTGTTGAATCAACTAGTGGAAATGTAATTTTTAAAAAAGAACTAGATTATCAAGAATATGTTGATTTAGAAGCAATTGCTCGTAAATTGCAGTTGCATTTTCAAGCAATAGCTCTTGATCGTATCTATACTGCTAATCGAGATTTAAGTCCATATACTATTTATAATTCAAGTGTTGTAAAGCTGAATGTATCTTATCGTACGCAAGAAGAAATGCGAAAGATACCGATAATTAAGTGTATGTATATTGATGAACCTGATTATCTTAATAGTAAGATTAGCAATCCGATTTTTAAAGCTATTCAAGATCGTGTAGCCCTTTCTAAGACTGAACCATTCTATTTTGAAGCTACTGCAGCAGGAGTAGATAAAGGAAAAGGGCTAAAAATATTATGTGAGCATTTAGGGATTGCAGCTCAAAATGTAATGGCAATTGGTGATCAAGAAAATGATATGTCAATGATCAATTATGCTGGTATTGGTGTAGCTATGGGAAATGCTGTTCAAATTACAAAAGATAGTGCAGATATGATTACTGCTGATTGTGATCATAATGGAGTGGCTGTAGCAATTAATACAATTTTGTAATAAGATGAATTTAGAAAAAGTGTTTATTACAAAGGAGAAAATTATGGCAAAAGCAAAGGTTTTGGTTTTAGGTGAACTTAGACAAGATGCCTTAGAAAATTTAAAGGAAAAATGTGATGTAGTAATTGGACCTGAAGGTCATAGAATGAAAGATGATCGTCAGTGGGTATTAGATCATATTGCTGCATATGATGGTGTTATTGTTGCAAAAATGGTTTTTGATCGAGAAATGATCGATGCAGCCAAAAATTTGAAAATCATCTCAACCTATGGAGTAGGATATGATCACGTAGATACCAAATACGCAAAAGAAAAAGGAATTATAGTTTCAAATTGTCCTAATAGCGTACGTCGTCCTACTGCGGAATTAGCCTTAACTTTATTGCTTGCTAGTGCAAGAAGAGTTCACTTTTATGATCATTCTCTTAGAGAAGGGGTCTTTTTAAATGTTAGTGAATATGATAATCAGGGTTATACTGTTGAAGGTAAAACTCTAGGAATTTTAGGAATGGGCAATATTGGTCAATTAGTGGCGCAATTTGCTGCAGCACTTGGAATGAAAGTTATATATCATAATCGTCACCAATTAAGTTCTGATGTAGAAAAAAAGTTAAATGCAACTTACGTTGACTTTGATACATTGGTAAAACAAGCTGACTTTTTAACACTTCATGCTCCTGCTACAAAAGAGACTAATCATATTATTAATAAGGATGTCTTTAAAGTTATGAAACCTACTGCGTTTTTAATTAATGTTGCTCGTGGTTCATTAGTAGATGAAAAAGATTTGATTGAAGCAGTAAAACATGGTGAGATTGCAGGTGCAGGTTTAGATGTATATGAAGATGAACCACATATTGATCCTGAATTATTTAAGTTAGATAATGTAGTATTAACTCCGCACGCAGGTTCTGCTACGCACATAGCTCGCTATAATTTATCAAAAGAAGCTGCAAAAAATGTTTATTCATTTTTAGTTGATGATAAAGCAATTAATAAAATTAATTAAAAAAGAAACGTCTTTAAGTGAGACGTTTCTTTTTGCTTGATATTTTAAATTATGTAAAGTTATGCTTCTTCTGCCTTAGAATTTTTATTTTCTAATTGGCTATGATGATAACCGTAAACCAAATAGATGATTGCACCAATTACTAACCAAATAGCTGCCATAATGAAAACATCTTTATTTAACTGGCACATCATAAAAATACAGAATAAACCAGAAATAATAGGAACGACTGGATAACCAGGTACTTTAAAACCAGTATTTGAAATATCAGTCCGTTTTCTTAATCGTAAGATTCCAAAGGATACAAGTGTGAATGCAAATAATGTACCAAAGCTTACTAAATTAGTTAACTGGTTAACTGAGAAAAATGCAGATCCTAAAGCAATAACAACCGTTACAACAAATAAAGAAATTTGTGGAGAATTGTGTTTTTTATCAAATTTACTGAAGTGATGAGGAAGAAGTCCATCTCGTGCCATTGCGTAAATAAGGCGAGAACTTGAATAAATCATGGTAAGCATCATAGTTGCCATACCAACCATTGCGCCAAGAGAAAGTAATTCTGCTACCCAATTTTGATGAACATATTGAAGTGCAAAGGCTACGGGGTTAGCAACATTTAAGTCAGTATAATTAACCATTCCAGTTAAAACGATAGAAACTCCCATATATAAAACTACTGCTACAGCTAAAGTTCCTATAATTCCTAAGGGCATATTCTTTTGTGGCTTTTTAACTTCAGCGGCTGAAGAAGATACCACATCAAAACCTAGAAATGCGAAGAATACAGTAGTAGCTCCCTTAATAACTCCTGACATATGATATGGCAAGAATGGTTTATAATTGGATGGTTTAATAAATTGCAATCCAACAAAAATAAATATTAAGATAATAGCAATTTTTAAAATAACTGCAAAATTATTGATTTTAATTGAACTCTTCATTCCTTGGGCTAGTAAAAGAGCAATTAAAACTACTACAACTACCGCAACTAAATCAAAATATACTCCATTTTTTGGATCAAATGGACCAGAAATAGCTTTTGGCAAACTTAAACCAAATGGTTTAATAAATGAGGCAAAGTATGATGACCACCCAGCGGCAACGGTTGCTACAGCCAACATATATTCTAAAATAAGAGCCCAGCCCATTAGCCAACCAGTGAATTCACCATAAATAATATTACCGTATGAATAAGCACTTCCGGCAACAGGAATTGCAGATGCAAATTCCGCATAACACATCCCAGCAAGAGCACAGATCATTGCGGCCACTAAGAATGATAGACTGACTCCAGGCCCCGCAGTTGTTGCTGCAACGGTACCCGGCAAAATAAATATTCCAGTACCAATTACAGCTCCCACTCCCATCGCAATCAAATCAAAGGCTGATAAAGTACGAGAAAATTTGATATCCTCGCCCAGATAAGTCTTAACATTTTGCTTACGAAAAATATTCAAATTCAAACAACTCCTCTATTTGTATTTTATGCATTCTTAATGCGCTTTTTATACCAACTAATAGCAAAATAAATAAAAGCAATTAGTAAAAGAATAACGACTGCTAATGAGTACTCTTCAAAAATCAAAACGATTTTTTCCCACTTGCTTCCCATATAGGCTCCAAGTGAAATCAAAATGCTATTCCAAATCAAGCTTCCTAAAGTAGTTAAAATTATAAACTTAGTCATAGAAACTTTAGCAATTCCAGCAGGGATTGAAATAAGACTACGCACAACTGGGATGCATCTACCAAAAAGAATAGCTTTTATTCCATGTTTATCAAACCAAGCAATTGATTTTTTAACATCATCTTTTTTAAATCCTAATTTTTTGAAAAAACTATGATTAAATAGTTTTTCTAAGCGTTCTTCATTAAGTAGTGTCCCAACCCAATAAAGAATTAACGCACCAATTAGGGCACCAATAGTTGAAGCAATAATCAATCCTAAGACGTTCATCTTAGTATGTGTAGTCATAAAACCACCAAAAGAAAGAATTACTTCTGATGGAATTGGCGGAAAAATATTTTCCACAGCAATCAGCAATAGGACTGCTAGATAACCAAAATGATCGATCAATGAAAAAATCCAAGCGGTCATTAAATTCTCCTTAATAAATATAAAAAGTTTTATTGACAAATATATCAAAAAAAATGTTAGATAACAATTCTTTAAGCAAAAAATAAATAAATTGTTAAAAGTTGTGCTAAAATTGGAGTGCTAATTTTGAGGAGGGAGCAAAGTGGCAACAGAATTAATTGAAAATAAATTAAAATTACTGCCTGAAAAACCTGGCTGTTATCTAATGAAAGATATTAATGGTAAGGTAATTTATGTAGGGAAATCTAAAAACTTAAAAAATCGTGTCCGTTCTTATTTCAAAAGTAAGCAAGTAGGTAGACGAGCTGAGCTTGTTAAAGAAATTCGCGATTATGATATTATTACCGTTTCCACTGATAAGGAAGCTTTTTTATTAGAGATAACATTAATAAAGAAATATCAGCCTTATTATAATGTTCAACTCAAACAAGGTACGGGATATCCATATATAGAAATTACTAAGGAACATGACCCTCAAACTAGATTAACTAGTGTGATTCGCAAAGATGGCGGCTATTATTTTGGACCATATCCTAATGTTTATGCAGCTCAGGCTACTTTAAAATTCATTCAAAAAGTATTTCCACTTCGTCGCTGTAGTGGTAATCAAGGTAGACCATGTCTTTATTATCATATGGGACAATGTTTAGGAGCTTGCTTTAAAAAAGTACCTAAAAGTGAATACGATTCTCAAATTAAAAAAATTAAGAGTTTTTTGAATGGTGATATTGCAAGCGTTAAGCAAGAGTTAACTAATAAAATGATGACAGCTTCTGAAAACTTGGAATTTGAAAGAGCTGGAGAAATCCGTGATCAATTGAAATATATTGAAGAAACTGTTGAAAAACAGAAAATTATTTCTAATGATGGAACTCAACGAGATATATTTAATTTTTATGTAGATAAATCTTGGATTTCTATTCAAATATTCTTCTTACGGCAAGCAAAGCTTTTACGCAGAGAAACTCGAATGTTCCCTTTAACTGATATTAATGATCCAGAAGATGAGTTTACTTCTTTTATTGCCCAGTTTTATAATCAAAAAAATCATGTTTTGCCTAAAGAAGTATTAGTGCCTGAGGGATTAGACAATGAGAGTCTTGCAGAGGTTTTAAAAGTAGCAGTTAGAACTCCTAAGCGCGGGCAAAAAAAGTCACTGCTTGATATGGCTGAAGAAAATGCTAAATTAAAGCTCGATGATAAGTTTCGCTTGTTGGAACTTGGAAATAGAAAAACTAAAGGAGCACAAAAAGAAATTTTTGATGCTTTAAATTTGCCATATGGTCATATTATTGAAAGTTTCGATCATTCTCATATTCAAGGTGCAGATCCAGTTTCAGCATTAGTTGTTTTTAAAGATGGTGAACCTGATAAGACTTCATATCGAAAATTTAAATTAAAAGGTGAAGTTGAGCATCAAAACATGGCCGATGAATTGCGCAATACTCGTGAAGTTGTTCGCAGAAGATATGGAAGGCTTTTAAGAGAACATAAACGTATGCCTGATTTAATTTTAATGGATGGTGGTCAAATTCAAGTAGAAGCTTGTGAAGATGTTTTAAGGAATGAATTAAATTTAAATATTCCAGTGGCTGGGATGGTTAAAGATGATAAACACCGCACGAATCATTTGCTCTATGGAGATCCAACAAATGGGGAAGAATTTCGAATGATTCCAATGGATCCAAAATCGCAAGGCTTTTATTTAATGACTCGTATTCAAGATGAAGTACACCGTTTTGCAATTACTTTTCATAGGCGTACTCACGCAAAAAACGCTTTATCAAGTAAGCTTGATTCAATTAAGGGGATTGGTCCTAAAAGTCGTAATAAGCTTTTGCGAGAATTTGGTTCTCTTAAGAAAATTAAAGAGGCTTCAATTGACGACTTGCGGGCTGCAGGATTAAGCTTAACTCAAGCACAAACTGTAAAATTAACTTTGTAATACTATAAGAAACTGCCCTTGATGTGGTAAACTAGATTAGTTAGAAATAAGAATTTTAAAGACGGAAGGAGATAGGTAACATGCCAACATTTGTTGATCAAACCAAAATTGAAGTTCAAGCCGGTAAAGGTGGCGACGGCATGGTTGCTTTCCGCCATGAAAAATACGTTCCAAATGGCGGACCTGCAGGTGGCGATGGTGGTCGTGGCGGCAGCATTATCTTTGTTGCTGATACAGGGTTACGTACTTTAATGGATTTTCGCTATCGCAGAAAGTTTAAGGCTGATAATGGCGAAAATGGTAGAATAAAATCTCAATATGGCCGTGGTGCTAAGGACTTATATTTGAAAGTCCCAGTTGGTACTACTGTATATGATTTTAATACGGGCGAAGTAATTGGAGATTTAGTTGAAAATAAACAAGAATTAGTTGTAGCCCATGGCGGTCGCGGCGGTCGCGGTAATATCCACTTTGCTAACAGTGTAAATACTGCACCAGAAATTGCTGAAAATGGGGAACCTGGTGAAAATCGGGTTTTACGTTTAGAACTTAAGATGCTTGCTGATGTGGGATTAGTTGGATTCCCATCAGTTGGTAAATCCACCTTACTTTCAGTAGTAACTAAGGCTAAACCTAAAATTGCGGCATACTCATTTACAACTTTAACTCCTAATTTAGGAATGGTAATTTTGCCAGATGGGCGAGATTTTTCAATGGCAGATTTGCCTGGACTTATCGAAGGAGCAAGCCAAGGTGTAGGATTAGGTATTCAGTTTTTGCGTCATATCGAAAGAACTAAGGTAATTTTGCATTTGGTATCTATGGATCCTAATAATGGACGAGAAGCTTTAGAAGATTACAAGACGATTCGTAAAGAGCTTGCAAGTTATGATGCTGATTTGTCAGATAAGAGAGAATTAATTGTTGCAACTCAAATGGATATTCCTGGTGCTGATGAAAAACTTGCTGAGTTTAAAAAAGCACTTGAAAAAGATGGTATAAATGAACCTGTATATGCTATCTCAAGTGTAACTCATAAAGGTGTAGAAACCTTAATGCAGAATACTGCTGATTTGGTTGAAGAAGTTGAAAAACAAAAAGCTGCTGAAAAGCCAGTTGAAAAGCAAAAAACTCGTGAATACAAGTATGCTGCACCTAAGAAGAATGAATTTACAGTTGAAAAAGTTGGAGAACATGAATTTATCGTTAAAGGCGATAGCCTAGAAAGATTAGTTCAAATGACTAATTTAGATCACCAAGACGGTATTATGCGTTTGGCTAGAAAGCTTAAGAACTTAGGCGTTGATGATGCCCTTCGTGCAAAAGGTGCAGTTGATGGTGATGATGTAGCAATTGGCGACTTTAACTTTGAATTTGTACAATAAAACACTAGTAGAGAAGTTAAAAATATGGCAAAAAATCGGTTTATTACAGGATATTCTGGACTTAGAGCGTTAGCAGTTATTGGGGTCATTCTTTATCACCTAGATCCTAACACCTTTATTGGCGGGTATCTTGGGGTGCCGATCTTTTTTGTTTTGTCAGGATATCTTGTTACAGACCATATGCTTAAATCCTATAAGCATACGGGAAAATATAATAATAAGCATTTTTATTTAACTCGTGTTAAAAAGTTATATCCGCAGATGGTTACTCTTTTGTGGTTATGTGCTGCTTATATATTATTATTTCAACGAAATCTTTTGGCAAAATTAAATCAGATAGTGGCAACTAATTTATTAAATGTATATAATTTTTGGCAAATTTCAAATGGTCAAAGCTATTTTGAAAGGTTTGCAGCTAATGAGTCTCCGTTTACTCATTTATGGACGATGTCTATTGAAGGGCAGTTTTATATTTTATGGCCTCTTGTAATTTTTTTATTAGTAAAGTTTGCTAAAAAAAGAAAACGGGTATTTTGGATATTATTTGGTCTATCTATTGCTTCAGCAATAGAAATGGCAGTCTTATATTTGAGAGGTGCTGATATTAATCGAATTTATTATGGTACCGATACACGCTTTTTTGCATTAGGTCTGGGAGCTGCTTTGGCTATTATTTGGCCGATTGAGAACTTAAAAACAAATATTACTAAATCAGATACTAAATTATTGGACTTAATTGGATTTACAAGTTTAGTAGTAATGCTAGCTATGTTCTTTAGTAAACAAGTTGAAGCCCAATCTGCATTTGTATATTGCGGTGGAATGTTTTTATTTACATTTTTTACTACTGTTTTAGTAGGGGTAATTGCTCATCCGGGAAGTCATTGGAATAAATGGATGACTAATCCAGTTTTTAGTTGGATTGGTTCAAGAAGTTATGGAATATATTTATATCAATTTCCAGTAATGATTTTCTTTGAGGATAAAGTTACCGATTTAGCAGACCATGTCTTTTTATACCATGTAATAGAAATTGGATTAATTTTGATTTTAAGTGAAGTAACTTATCGCTTAATTGAAAAACCAATGAGTAAAATTACTTGGCAAAAAACTAAGAACTTTTTCTTACAAGTAATTGACAGTCGAGAAAAAGATTATGTTAAACGAACTAAAGCAACTTTAGCTAGTATAGTATTTTTATTTGGATCAATTGGAATTCTAGTTTCTCCTCATGCCAAAGCAGTTGACTTTAATAAGAGTCAACTAGCTGAAAGAATTACTGCCAATAAGAAAGAACAAGAGAAAGAGAATAAGCAGTTAATTGCAAAAATGAAGAAACGCAAAAAAACAGAAGCTGATTCTTCAAATATTATAAAAAAAGCTGAAAAAGCTGTTAAAACTCACCCTGTTAACAAATCTTTTGTTAAGTATGGAATTTCACAGCTTGATTTACAATTAGCACAACATGTTCAAGTTACTGCACTAGGAGATTCGGTAATGGCTGGTTCTAGTGATGATTTGAAAAAACTTATGCCTAAAGCTTTAATTGATGCAGCTGTATCAAGACAATTAAATGTAGCATTTGGACTACTAGATGAATACAAAAACGAAAATGTTTTAGCTAATAATGTTTTAATTGGTCTTGGTACTAATGGACCATTTTCTATGGAAGATGTAGATCATTTGATGCATCAAGTAGGGCAAAAACGTCATGTATTTTGGATAAATACACATGTTCCTACTAGACAATGGCAAGGTCAAGTAAATGGACTATTAAAGCAAGCTGCGAAAAAGTATCGCAATTTGACGGTTATTGATTGGTATGGTTATTCTAAAAATCATCCTAATTGGTTCTATGATGATCATACTCATCCAAATCTTAAAGGGTCGAAATACTACAGTAGTTTTATAACAAAGACGATAGTTAAGGAATCAAAGTTTTAGAATAGGAAATACATGGAATTACAATTTTTAGGAACTGGGGCAGGACAGCCTTCAAAACAAAGAAATGTATCAAGTTTAGCATTGAAGCTATTAGATGAACTAAATGAAATTTGGCTTTTTGATGTAGGAGAAGCTACCCAACATCAAATTTTACGGACTAATATTCGTTTAAGAAAAGTAACAAAAATCTTTATTTCCCATAATCATGGTGATCATATTTTTGGTTTGCCAGGATTACTTGCTACACGTTCTTTTCAAGGAGATGTAGGTCCAATTACAATTTATGGACCACCAGGTTTAGAGCAATTTATAAAGACTTCTCTGCGTGTTTCACGCACTAAGGTATCATACCCAATTAAGTTTGTAGAACTTAAAGAGGGGGGCTTAATTTATAAGGGACAAGGGTTTAAAGTTTACACTGAGAAGTTAGACCACCGTGTACCAAGCTTTGGTTATAGGGTTGTAGAAGATTCTCGCCCAGGAGAGCTATTAATGGATAAATTAGCTGACTATAATGTCCCTAATGGTCCTTTATTAGGTAAGCTCAAGAATGGTGAACAAGTAGTTTTAGAAGGTGGGACGATTTTAAACGGCAAAGACTTCCTTGGACCCGATAGACCTGGTAGAATTGTTACTATAATCTATGATACAAGATCAACTCCAACAATTGCCCAATTAGCCAAAGATGCTGATGTATTAGTTCATGAGTCAACTTTTGCTGGTCATGAAGCAAAATTAGCACATTCATATTATCATTCAACAGCGGTTGAAGCTGCGACGATTGCGCGCGATAATGGAGTAAAGCATTTATGTTTAGATCATATTTCTGCTAGGTATTTAGGTGCAAATGCTAAAGCTTTAGAGAAACAAGCTAAGGACATTTTCCCTAACACTAAGTTAGTAAATGATTTTGATGATATTATAATTCCAATGAAAGGTACTGCAGACTGATGAGTGATTCATTAAGAAATAAAGTAGTTGTTGTAACAGGAGCTTCAAGTGGTATTGGACGCTCTATTGTACTTGAGAGTGCAGGACGCGGAGCAACTGTCATTTTAATTGCTAGAAGAAAAGAACGTTTGGAAGAAATTGCAGCTGAAGCTCGTGAATTATCAGGAGCTGATGCATATGTTTTCCCAACTGATATGAGTAAGGCTGATGAAATCGGCGATACTTTTAACAAGATGACTAAAGTAGTTAAGCATATTGATTATTTGGTTAACTGTGCTGGATATGGCAAGTTCGAAAACTTTATGGAAAGCGATATTCAAGATGCTACTAATATGTTCCAAGTAAATGTGTTAGGCTTGATGTACTTTACACGTTTGGTAGGACGTGTAATGATGAGTCAAAAAACTGGTCAAATTGTAAACTTTGGCTCTATTGCTGGAAAAGTTCCAACTACAAAATCAGCAGCTTATAGCGCATCAAAAGCTGCAATTATCCAATTTTCAAATGTTTTACGTTTAGAACTTAAACCATTTGGAGTAAAGGTGATGACAGTTAATCCAGGACCGGTTTATACTAACTTCTTTAATGTTGCTGATTCAACTGGCAATTATGCTAAGAATGTTGAAGAATTTATGCTTGATCCCGATGATGTGGCTTGGCAAGTAGTTCATTATTTTGGTAGTGATAAACGTGAATTGAATTTACCAATTAGTTTAGCAATTTTAGCAAAACTTTATAATTTGTTCCCAACTTTAGGAGATAAAGTTTCATTAGAATTTGCATCAAGAAAGTAGATTTATAAATGGAGGATAAGAAAAAACAAGTTAACTTAATTATCAGCTTAGTAGTAGCTTTAATTGCTGTGATTTTTGTAGTAATGAATACAAGCCCTGTTGCAATCAACTTTGGTTTCTTTAAAGTTAAATTGCCGTTAATAATTGTGCTTGTTGTAATGGTAATTATTGGAGTATTATTAGGCTGGTTTTTGGGACAAGATAAAAATTTTCATAAGAAGAAAAATTAATTAACCTTGATTTATTGATGATTCAATAGTATCATTGAATCACGTGAGTTAATCAGGCTGTTGAATTAGCTTGAGACTTAAATATTATAATAAAGGAGATCAAAATAATGGCAGTTCCTGCAAGACATACTTCAAAGCAAAAGAAACGTTCACGTCGTGGTCACATTAAGTTTCACTACCAGCAATGCATTACGATGCAACTACTGGTGAATACCGCTTAAGCCACCGTGTTTCACCAAAGGGTTATTACAAGGGTCGTCAAGTTGTTAACAACGCTAACGGCAATAACTAATAAAAAAGACACCGGTCGGTGTCTTTTTTTATTATATATTTTAGAAAGTTTTTGAAATATGAAATTAGTATTTTTACATTCAAGTGACACACATGGTTTTATGCTTCCGACTGATTATCAAAGCAGAGGAAGATATGATGCGCCGATTGGATTAAGTCGTGTAAGTTCAGCTATTAAGTCTGAAAAGGCGAAATACGGCGCTGATAGCGTAATTGTAACAGATGCAGGTGATTGCTTACAGGGATCACCTTTGGCCTCATATACGCATTCATTAAAGAATTATTCGGGGTTGAGCAAGTTTACTGATGCCTATAATGAAGTAGGGTATGATGCAAGGTGTCTTGGAAATCATGATTTTAATTTTGGTTTAGATTATTTAGCTTATTATATTGATAATAATAAGGCGCCAATGGTAAACGATAATGTTCTTGATGCAGAAACTAATGTGCCAGCTTTTGGACGAGAATATGTAATTATTGAAAAACAAGGGATTAAAGTTGGACTTCTTGGAATTACTACTCAATATGTACCTCATTGGGAACCTAAAGAACATGTTGAGGGATTGAAGTTTGTTTCTGCGTTTGAAAGAATAAAACATTATGCAAAAATTCTGCGCCCACAAGTTGATGTTTTAGCTGTAATGTATCATGGTGGATTTGAAAGTGATCCTATCACCGGAGAAGCTACAGAACCTCATCGAGGAGAAAACGAAGGTTATAAGATTTTAACAGAAATTCCTGAAGTTGATGTGATGCTTACTGGTCACCAACATCGCAGACTTAATTTAGTTACTCGAGACACAGCAATTGTTCAGCCGGGGTATCGCGGTGAAGCAATTGCGGAAGTAATCTTGGATATTGATGATAAAACTAAAAAAATCAAAGAAATGTCAACTAAATTAGTCGATACTAAAGATTATGATCCTGATCCTGAAGTAGTTAATATTGTAAAAGATCTGGATTCTGATACTCAAAAATGGCTAGACCAACCCATTGCTGAATTAAGTGAGTCAGCTCCAATTGAAAATGCTATGAAGGGACGTTTAGAAGGTGCACCGTTTATTAATTTATTGCAACAGATGCAATTATGGTTTACTAAAGCAGATGTTTCTGCAACTGCGGTAATGAGTGAGGTAGCTAGAGGATTTGATAAAACTGTAACCTTGCGTGATATTTTATTAAATTATCCTTATGCAAATCAGTTGTGCCGTGTGAAATTAACAGGTAAAGAATTACGCCATATAATTGAACATAGTGCTAGTTTCTTGGAAAAAGATAATAATGGAAAAATCAAATTCTTAGATCGCTGGATTACGCCAAAGCCACAACTATATCATTTTGATGTCTTTTATCCAGTTAAATATGAAGCTGACATCTCTAAGCCTGTAGGAGAACGAATCCAAAACTTAACTTTAAATGGAAAGTCTCTTGAAGATGATAAGACTTATTATTTAGCTGTTAATAATTATCGAGCTATGGGTGGAGGATTTTATCCTGAGTATAGTGTAGATAAAATTGATATGACTTTGGATAAAGATTATGTTCAGATGTTTACTGAATATTTGACTCATGGTGAAGTTAAGGTAGATACTAAGAAAAATTACAAATTTTATTAAGATAAAAAATAACCAGTTGATGCTAAATTGAGCACCAACTGGTTATTTTCTTTGCTTTTTATCTGTTAAGCTTGCTATACTTGCTCTTGTCCTTATGTGAGCCAGCTGTTATTGCTGGAATGATAAGTGCGAAAAGAACACCGAAAATAACTCCGATTAAAAGAGCTTCTTTAGGTTCAAATACACTTTGAGTTAAAGGAGCAGCGATAAAGCCGATTACGAGCATGTAAATAACGCTCCAGATAATTGTTACGATAAAACGACCCATAGTTATTTCCTTCTTTCATAGATGAATTTTAGCAAAGTTTGAGTCTATTTTCAAACTGAATAAATGGATTTGGTATAATTAATTTAACATAAGAAAGGTGGTTAAAATGAAACTTGCAGCAATTCAAAATCTTAGTAGTTTTTCTCTTTTGCAAAGTCCAACTAAAATAAAAGATTTGTTGACAACAGCAAAAGACAAGGGATATGAGGCAGTTGGACTAACTGATATTAATGTTACTTATGGATTAGTGAATTTTTTTGAAGTAGCTAATGAAGTAGGAATTAAACCACTTTTAGGGATGCAAATTAGAATTAATGGGTTAGTTGATTCTAGTGAAAAATATGATTTGATAGTTCTAGCTAAAAATAATCAAGGATATAAAAACTTGCTCAGACTTTCTAGTGCTATTAATTTGCTTACAGAAAATGGTGAAAATAAAAGAATTTTAACCTTAAAAGAGTTAAGTAAATATTTAGACAATTTAATTATAATTACAACAGCTAATGTTCATAGTGAACTTTTAAGACTATATGAAAGTAACCAAAATCTTGGCAGTGATTATTTGAGAGAGTTAAAAAGTTTGATTTCTACGACAAGCTCATTGTATTTGGGAGTATATGCGAATAAAAATCAACAAGACTATATTAATTACTTACAAAGTTTAGCTAAGCAGTTTAATTTACCCTTAGTTAGTGTAGAGGATGTGCAATATTTATATCCACGGCAGCAATTTTTACAAAAAACACTCACAGCAATTAAAAATAATGACAAACTTCAGAATATCATTCCATTATCTAAACAAAATGGTTCGCATTTTATGATGGAAAGTAGTGAACTGGTAGAGAAGTATCATGAATTTGGATTAGATGAAGCCCTTGAAAATACTTGGAAAATTGCTCAGGAATGTACAGCAGAAGTTACATTTCAAAAGCCAGTTTTACCTAAATATCATCAAACTCAATTTCCATCATCACAAGAATATTTATATTATTTAGCTCAAAAAGGACTTAAAGAAAAGTTTGAAAATCATAATATTCCTATAAAGTATCAAAAACAATTAGAATATGAGCTTAAGATTATTAATCAGATGGGATTTGATGATTATTTCTTAATTGTTTGGGATGTCATTAATTATTGTCATCGAATAAATATTACAACTGGACCTGGGAGAGGGTCTGCATGTGGATCACTAGTGTCATATGCATTAAAGATTACTCAAGTTGATCCAATAAAGTATAATTTGCTATTTGAACGTTTCTTAAATCCAGCTCGTCATGAAATGCCAGATATTGACCTTGATATTCCTGATAATCGGCGTGATGATGTAATAAAGTATATGTATAAAAAGTATGGGATGGACCATGCTGCTCAAATTTTAACTTTTGGTAGCTTAGCTGCAAAACAAGCTATTAGGGATGTAGGAAGAGCCTTTGGTCATAGTTTGGTGGAAGTAGATAAGTGGACTAAAGCAATTCCTAGAGTTAAAGGCAAAATAAGTTTAGACGAAGCTTATGAACAATCTCGTGATTTTCGTATTATAGTAGACTCAACACCAGAAAATAAATTGCTTTTTCAAACTGCTCGAGCTATTGAAAATTTACCAAGACATTATTCTATTCATGCAGCTGGGTTAGTAATTAGTGATGATTCAATTGCTGGGATTTCTGGTCTTCAAGCTGGTCAACTAGGAATTCCTATAACTCAACAAACTAAAAAATATGTTGAATCATTAGGACTTTTAAAGATTGATTTTTTGGGTTTGCGTAATTTAACAATTTTGGGAAATACATTAGACCTAATTCGTAGTCAAGGAATTAACATTGATCCTAATAAAATTCTGCTTAATGATCGTGAAACTCTTGAGCTTTTTCAAAAAGGCAATACAGATGCGGTGTTCCAATTTGAATCTAATGGAATTAGAAATGTTTTAACTAAGCTTCATCCAGACAATTTTGAAGATTTAGTAGCAGTAAATGCCTTATATCGACCAGGTCCTATGAAAAATATTGATTTATTTATTGCTCGTAAAAAGGGTAATAGTCCTATAAAATATCCGGACCCTAGTTTAAAGAGAATTTTATCGTCTACCTACGGTATTTTGGTTTATCAGGAACAAGTTATGCAAACAGCTCAAGTTTTGGCAGGTTTTTCTTTAGGAGAAGCTGACTTATTACGGCGAGCAATGTCGAAAAAACAGCAAGCAATTATTGATAAGCAACGTCAAAAATTTATAAATGGGGTTATAAAAAATGGACATCCTCAAGAAGTCGGTGAACGTGTTTATAATTATATTGAGCAGTTTGCAAATTACGGTTTCAATCGTTCGCATGCTGTAGCTTATACTAAAATTGCATTTTGGTTAGCATATTTAAAGGTTCATTTTCCTGATGCTTTCTTTACAGCACTATTAAATGCTGGAGGAGCTGGTAAAAAAACACAGAGTTATATTGCTCAAGCTCAAGAAGCTGGAATTAAAATTTTGCCACCAGATATTAATAAAAGTATGATTGACTATACGCTTGATAATCGTAGAATTTTAGTAGGGTTAAAAGCGATTAAGGGATTAAGAAATGATTTTATTCAGCAAATTGTTTTATTAAAAAAGCCGATAAAAAATCTTAGTGATTTTTTAAGAAAAATTGATTCAAAATTTTTGCAGGTAGATGCAATTAAGGCACTAATTAAAGCTGGTGTTTTTGATACAATTGAGCCCAACAGAAATAAATTGCTTGAAAATTGTGCAGATATTGTTGAGAATATTCGATTAACAGGGGACAATTTGTCTCTATCAGAGAGTTTAGGCGGAATCAGAATGTCTGAAGCCCATGAAGTAACAGCTAGGGAAAAAGCTGAGATGGAAGAAGAAGTTTTAGGTTTTTCAACTGCTGCTTCACCATTGATTGCTATACAAAAATATGCTCAAAAATTTAATGCTAAACCATTGAATCAGTTTTTTGCTAATGAAACTGGAATTAGTGTTGGTAGACTTATTAAACTAAAGCAAATTAGAACTAAAAAAGGTGATGCAATGGCGTTTGCTGTTTTTGAAGATACAACCACTTCGCAAGATATAACAATTTTTCCGCAAGTATATGAAAAAATCAGTAATAAATTAAGTGAAGGGAAAATATATATATTAGGTTTGCGTGTTCAAAATGATAAATTTGATCCTCAACGTAAACAGTATCTCCTTACCAATTTGCGTGAAGTACAATTTGTAGAATAAATGTAAATTTGTGGTTGCTTAATAGAAGCTGTTTGTAAGCGCAAACAGTAAAAAACATTGATAAATCAGTAAATTAAACCACTTTTTTTGAGATTTTTTAGCAAAAAAATGTTAATATTTATTTGATGTGAGAAATTACACAAATTATCATGATGAGGTGAATTCATGAAACGGATTGGTATTTTAACCAGTGGTGGCGACGCCCCTGGCATGAATGCAGCAATCAGAGCCGTTACCAAGACTGCAATCCATCACGGACTTGAAGTCTTTGGCATTCGTTATGGTTTTGCCGGATTAGTTGCCGGTGACTTTATTCCGCTTACAGCAGAAGATGTCGACCATAAGATCAGCCAAGGTGGTACTTTCTTATATTCAGCTCGTTATCCAGAATTTGCACAAGAAGAAGTGCAAAAAAAGGGTGCTGAACAATTAAGAAAGCATGGTATCGACGCTGTCATCGTTATCGGCGGTGACGGTTCATATCATGGTGCCTTAGCTTTGACTCGTCTTGGTATTAATTCAGTAGGTCTTCCAGGAACTATCGATAACGATATTCCTTATACTGAATATACTATCGGTTATGATTCTGCTTGTCGTACTGCCATGGACGCAATCGATAAGATTCGCGATACAGCAAGTAGTCACCACCGCGTATTCATTGTTAATGTAATGGGTCGCGATTGTGGTGATGTTGCTATGCGTGTAGGATTAGCTAGTGGAGCTGATGCAATTGTTATTCCTGAACGTCCTTACGACATGAAGGAAATTGCAGAAACTCTTAAGCGTGGTTTTGCTGATGGCAAAGACCATGGTCTTGTAGTATTAGCTGAAGGTGTCATGGATGCTGATAAGTTCAAGGATGAACTCTTGAAGTATGGTGACTTTGATGCTCGTGGCAATGTGCTTGGTCATATGCAACGTGGTGGTTCACCAACTGTTGAAGATAGAGTGAATGCTACTAAGATGGGTAATTTTGCTGTTAACTTGCTTCTTGAAGGTAAGGGTGGCTTGGCTGTCGGTATGGAAGGCGGTAAGCTTAATACCCATGACATCCTTGATCTTTTCGATGGTAAGCACCAAGGCGATTTCACATTGTTAGATGTTAATGAAGAAATGACTAAGAATAATTAGTCAATTTTTGGAGAGGATTTTAATTATAATGAAGAAAAAAACTAAGATTGTTAGTACTTTAGGGCCAGCTTCAAACAATATTGAAACTATTACTAAATTAGCTGAAGCAGGTGCAAACGTATTCCGTTTCAACTTCTCACACGGTGACCACGAAGAACACCGTGCACGTATGAACATGGTTCGTGAGGTTGAAAAGAAGACTGGTAGACTACTTGGCATTGCTCTTGATACTAAGGGTGCCGAAATTAGAACTACTGAACAAGAAGGCGGCAAGTTCACTATTAACACTGGTGACACTATCCGTATTTCTATGGACGACACTAAGAAGGGTAACAAGGACATGATCCACGTTACCTACGATGGTCTTTACGACGATACTCACGTTGGTGGTCACGTATTAATCGATGATGGTTTAGTTGACCTTTTGATTAAGGACAAAGATGACGCTAAGAGAGAATTAGTTTGTGAAGCTCAAAACACTGGTGTAATCGGTTCTAAGAAGGGTGTTAACGCTCCTGGCGTTGAAATCCGCCTCCCAGGTATTACTGAAAAAGATACTAACGATATTAAGTTCGGTTTGAAGGAAGGTATCAACTTCATCTTTGCTTCATTCGTTCGTAAAGCACAAGATGTCTTAGACATTCGTCAATTGCTTGAAGAAGCAGGTGTGAATACGTAAAGATCTTCCCTAAGATTGAATCACAAGAAGGTATTGACAACACTGACGAAATCTTAAAGTTTCTGATGGTTTAATGGTTGCTCGTGGTGACATGGGTGTTGAAATTCCATTCATCAATGTTCCATTTGTACAAAAGAACTTGATCAAGAGATGTAACGCTTTAGGTAAGCCAGTTATTACTGCTACTCAAATGCTTGACTCAATGCAAGAAAACCCACGTCCAACTCGTGCCGAAGTTTCAGACGTTGCTAACGCTGTTCTTGATGGTACTGATGCAACTATGCTTTCAGGTGAATCTGCAAACGGTCTTTACCCAGTTAAAGCTGTTAAGGCTATGGCTGAAATCGACATGCGTACTGAAAAGCAACTTGCTAAGCGTAACAAGTTAGCTCTTCAAAGATTCGAAGAATACAAGGGTTCAAACGTTACTGAAGCTATCGGTGAATCAGTTGTTAGAACTGCTGAAGAATTGGGCGTTAAGACTATTATTGCTGCAACTGAATCTGGTTACACTGCACGTATGATCTCTAAGTACCGTCCAAACGCTGATATTATTGCTATGACTTTCAACGACAAGATTCAACACTCATTAGGTGTTGTTTGGGGTGTAACTCCAGTATTGGCAGACAAGCCATCATCAACTGATGACATGTTTGAAAAGGCTGCAGAAGTTGCTAAGGCAGAAGGTCTTGTTAAGGATGGTGACCTTGTAATCATCGTTGCTGGTGTTCCAGTTGGTGAATCAGGTACTACTAACATGATGAAGCTTCAAATCATCGGTAACAAGCTTGCACAAGGCTTAGGTGTTGGTAACGGCTCAGTTGTTGGTAAGGCAGTTGTTGCAACTTCAGCAGAAGAAGCAAACAGCAAGGTTAAGGAAGGCGACATCTTAGTTGCTAAGACTACTGACCCAGATTACATGCCAGCAATCAAGAAGGCTGCAGGTTTAGTTGTTGAAGCTTCAGGTTTGACTTCACATGCAGCTGTTGTTGGTTTATCATTAGGTATCCCAGTTGTTGTTGGTACTACTGATGCAACTGAAAAGATTGCTGATGGTTCAACTATCACTGTTGATGCACGTCGTGGTGCTATCTACCAAGGCGAAATCTCAAACCTTTAATTCATAGAATTAAATAGTTTAAATAGCTAGTCTTAAGTGACTAGCTATTTTTTTGTTATAAAGATGCTAACTATTTTAATTTATTGCTTTTTCTCTTATACTATTATTAATGAATCTATTAGGAGAGAATATTTATGCTTGGAACAATTGAAAAAGGAAAAATTATTGATCAAAATGAGGACGCATTTTACGTTCAAATTGATGGTATTACATATGAACTAAAAAAACATGAACTTACTCAAGATGAAATTCCAAAAGTAGGAGATGAAATTCAAGGATTTATCTATGACAATAAAAACCATGATCGTGAAATGACACAGTTTTTACCATTTGCTCAACCAGATCAATATGGTTGGGGAAAAGTTACAGAAACTCGTCCGGGTTTAGGTGTATTTATAGACATTGGCTTACCAGATAAAGACGTTGTTTTATCGATGGATGATCTTCCATTTGATAAAAATCGCTGGCCAAGAAAGGATGATAAGCTTTTAGTTCGTCTTGAAACTGATGAGAAAGATAGAATTTGGGCAAAATTAGCTGATGAGAATATTTTTGAACAATTAGCTGCAAATTTCCCTAAAGACATGAAAAACAAAAATGTCTTTGGGACCGTTTATGCAAGTCGTGATATTGGTGCATTTGTAATCACTAGTGATTACTATTTGGCTTTTGTACATGAATCTCAAATGGGACGTCAATTGCGATTAGGAGAGCAATTTAAAGGGCGCGTAATTGGAGTTAGTCAATATGGACGGTTAAATTTAAGTAATTTACCTCGTGCGTTTGAAGAAATTGATGATGATGCTCAAATGATTTTAATGAGTTTAAGAAGAAAAGAAAGTAAAACTTTACCATTTTACGATAAATCTGATGCACAAGATATAAAAAATTATTTTGGCATATCTAAATCCGCTTTTAAACGAGCACTAGGACATTTGTTGAAAGCAAACTTGATTGTAGAAGATAAGGATGCTGGAACTATTACCATGATTAATGATCCAGAAAAATCTGAAGATGAATAGGTTAAATGATCAAATAAACAGTTACTTAGAATTTGTAAAAATAGAAAAGGGCTTAAGCAACAATACTATTCTAGCCTATAAGCAAGATTTAACTGAATTTATAAACTTTTTGCAGGTTGAAGGTATTAAATCTTGGCCCAGTGATGTTATTGATATTAATGCTTTTTTAGCAAGGCAAAGTCAAGAAAAGTCAGACAGTTCTGTGACAAGAATGATTTCAACTTTAAATAAGTTTTATCAATGGCTGGCAAGACAGAATATTCAAAAACTTAATCCTATGCTGGAAGTTGATGCCCCTGATAGAAAAGTTCAACACCAAACTGCTCTAACTGAAAATGAAATAGTCCAGTTATTAGAAAAAATAGATACTAATAAAAAAAATGGTATCAGAGATAGGGCTCTTCTTGAGGTATTTTATGCTACTGGAATTAAAACTAGTGAATTAGTAAATTTAAGAGTGCAGGATGTTTATAAAGATTTACAGTTAGTCCAGATTCATGATGGTAACAAGTCTCGGTTAATTCCAATTAATAAAAAGGCTTTAAATTGGATTGAAAAATATGAAAAAGAAGTTCGAAATCCTCTTGTGCATAAAAAAGAATCGAGTAGTCAAAATCTTTTTTTAAATAATCGTGCTACTAAGATAACTAGACAAGCAATTTGGCAAATTATAAAGCGTGCTTGTAAGAATGCAAACATAGAAAAAAATGTAACACCTAATATGCTTCGCTATACTTTTACTGTACATTTATTAAATCATGGTGCTGATCTCCAAGTGGTACAGGCGATTTTAGGATATACTGGTAATGATATCTTTCAGAGAGAGTTATCACAAAAAAGAATTTTGGATGTGTATTTAAACTCTCATCCACGTTTATAGGTGAAAAAATGTTAATCGAATATAAAAAAGATAATGAAAAAGTCGCAATGGGACTATTATCCTATTTGTCAGATTTTAAAAATCTTGAAAATCTTAAAGAAGAAATTAAACTTAATCGTGAGAGTGAAGAATTTAAACTATATTTATATAAAAATGAAGATAATAATGTTATCGGAGTAATTGGAACGCAAATCAATAGAAAGTTTATTATTGTACGCTATCTTTCACTAGCACCAGGATTTAGAGAAAAAAGATATGAAATAGCTATTTTAAAAGATTTAGCTACTAGTCATCCTAAATTAACTGTCACAGCAGTTCCAGAATATACATTTTTAATAAAGGACTTGAATAATTCTGATGAATAAAAATTTGACACTAGAATTGCCTAATTTTGAAGGACCATTAGATTTGCTATTACACTTAATTAGGTCTCAAGAAATTGATATTTATGATATTCCCATTGCACAAATTACTAGTCAGTATTTAGCATATTTAAAGCAGATGCAAAGGTTAAATCTACAAATTGCAGGGGAATACTTTGTCATGTCTTCAACTCTGTTAAGAATTAAATCACAGTATTTACTTCCGCAAAATGATTTTATTGATGAAGAAAGTCAAGAAGAAGATCCCCGAGATGAATTAGTTCAGCAATTGGTTCAGTACTCACTTTTTAAGAAAATATCAGGCTATTTCAAGGATAGAAACGATGAAATTCCTATAACTGTTTCTAAAGAGGCTAGTGTATCTACAGATAATAAGGTACAGCCATTACCTTTAGGACAAATTACATCTTCGGAGCTAGCTAATACTTTTGCTTTAGTTTTGCGTCGAATGAAAGTTAAGCATTCAGACAAGGCTATGATTAAGATGGAAGAAATATCAATCGATGATATGATTGTATATTTAAAAAATCGTCTTAACCAAGCAAGGCAAGTGAGCTTTTTTTCTTGTGTGGATAATTTTAATAATATTTCAGATGTAATTGGGCTGTTTTTAGCATTATTAGAATTATGTAAAAACCATCAATGCATAGTAAAGCAAGTAAGAAATTTTGGAGACTTAACTTTAGAAAGAATTGATAATCATGACTAAATTGGCTGAGTTAGAAGCATTGTTATATATTGCAGGCGATGATGGCATTAGTAAAGAATCTTTAGAAAATTTATTAAAATTAAGTCAAACTGAAGTGGATACTTTATTACAGCAATTAACGCAAAAATTATCTGCAGATAGTTCGTCTGGTTTAACATTGCTTCAAATCAACAATAATTGCAAGTTGGCTACTAAGCCAGAAGTAAGTTCTACAGTTGAAAAATATTTTCAAAAAGATGTTTCAAAAACTCTTAGTCAATCTGCATTAGAAATTTTGTCTATTGTAGCTTATCGTCAACCAATTACCAGGGTTGAAATTGATGATATTCGTGGAGTAAATTCTTCTGGTGCTATCCAAACATTAATTTGGCGTGGCTTAATAAAAGCAAGTGGTAAAAAAGATGCACCTGGTCATCCAAATTTATATATTACTACAGATTATTTTTTACAATATTTCGGTTATCAAAGTTTAGCTGATTTGCCAGTAATCGAAGATTTTGAAGATGACCTGGCAGTTGAAGATGAAGAAGTAGATTTATTTGATAGAAATCAAAAGGAGGAAGAATAATGGCATTAGAACGTTTGCAAAAAGTTATTGCAGAAGCTGGTATTGCATCTAGAAGAAAAGCAGAGAAAATGATTGTTGCTGGTAGAGTTCGAGTAGACGGAAAAGTTGTTACTAAATTAGGAACTAAAGTAGAAACTTTTAGTAATATCACTGTAGATGGTGAACCAATAGAAAGAGAAAGTTTGCATACTTATCTTTTTTATAAACCACGAGGAGTTGTATCGACTGCAAATGATGACAAAAGTAGAAAAACTGTAGTTGATTACTTTGATGAAATTCCATATCGGATTTATCCAGTTGGTAGACTAGACTATGATACTTCAGGCTTATTGTTGATGACTAATGATGGAAGTTTGGCTAATAAATTGATGCATCCTAAGCATGAGGTACCAAAAGTTTATGTTGCCAAGATTTCTGGAATTTTGACACCAGAAGAAATTAAGTCATTGACTCACGGAGTAAAGTTTGATGGACATAAAAGTGCACCAGCTAAAGTAAAGATTTTACATACAGATAAGCGTAAAAATACTCAAATTGTACAATTAACAATTCATGAAGGACATTATCATCAAGTTAAAAAAATGTTTAAAGCAGTAGGTCATCGAGTATTAAAATTGTCAAGAGAACGTTATGCATTTTTAGATTTGAAATCACTTACATCGGGACAGTATCGCGAATTATCGCATAATGAAGTTGACAGATTAAAACACTTAGACTAAACTGAAATTGTAATTTGATATTTAAGTTTGTTGTCTTCAGGGCAGGGTGAAAGTCCCGACCGGCGGTGGAAGTCCGCGACCCACTTAGGTGGCTGAATCCGAGTAAGGATACCGATAGTATAGTCTAGATGGAAGAAGACAGGCTTAGTTAAAAGAGGATATGCTTACTTTTAATAAGGTCTGTTGCTGAAGCGACAGACCTGTTTTTATACGGAGGTAAGCAATTATGGAGAACGTTAATAAACGCTCTAGCAGTTTAGCTAATATTATTGCGTATGCATTAATTGGAGCTATTTCATTTGTAGTAATGAAGTTTGAAATTCCAATCATGCCAGGAGTTGGATTTTTAAAGTTTGATTTTTCTGATGTAATAATTACAATAGGGATGTTCATTTTTGGAGCAGTTCCAGGTATTTTTATTGCACTTATCAGATCATTGTTGAGTTTGATTTTTAGCGGTTTTAATCCTATGAGCATTGTAGGACAGTTAGCAGCTTTTTTAGCATCAATTTCATTTGCAATACCATTTTATGTGTTATCAAAGAATATAACAAAAACAAATCGTAAAACTTTAAAAGGATATTTAATGCCAATTTTTGGATTAGTACTTGGTATTGTAGCAATGACAGCAATTTTATCCTTGCTGAATGCTTTTATTTTGACACCGATGTATGCTTTATTTTCAGTTCCTAATCTTCCATCTATTGGAAGTTATGGTGCTTTAATGAATTTTACCGAAAAAGTATATTTAGGACAGTTTTTGCATTTACCATCACTGAATGCCTATATATTTGGGATAATTGTTCCGTTTAATTTACTTAAAGGTGTAATTAATAGTATAGTGGTATATTTACTTTTTGAAGCCACGCTAAAAAACATTAAACCTTTTGTGAGACGAAGATTTAATATAAATAACTAATTTTAAAGATCAGCTTTTGGCTGGTCTTTTTTGGTATTCAAAGAAACAATTAATTGTGCTAAAATTAAGCAGTTAAGTGGATTGGAGGAAATTCCAAATGGATCAAAAACCAAAAGGACCATACAAGCATGTTGAACGACCAACTGAGTCTAGAGTTAATTCCCATGATGATAATATGGGATCAAGTCGTTGGGGTGCAATAATTATAATATTAATTGTCATTATTATTGCCCTGATCCCTATTGTTCATAAATTTGCTTCTGAGCGTCAAAAAAGCGCTGCTCAGCCAGCCAAAACTACTATGGTGGCAAACTCATCTTCTAAAAAGAAGAATGCGTCTAAACCTAAAATAAAGGCTAAAAAGAGCAAAAATAAGCAAACTGCAGTTTCTAGCTCGCTTAAATCAAGTTCGATGAGTAGTTCTTCAAGCTCTGAAACTATGCAATCCAGTTCTTCATCTGCTGAAACTCCGAAGGTTTATGTTGTGCAAGAAGGCGATACACTCTCAAGTATTGCCGCTAAACATGGCATGAGTGTTAGCGCTTTAGCAGATTTGAATGATTTAGATTCAGATTCAGGCGTTAATGCTGGTCAAACACTTAAGCTGCAAGATGAGCAGTAAATTTTGAGAAAGGATAGAAAAGTTGAATAACTTTTCTTATGTGAAATGCAAGTAGCAATTGATGGTCCTGCATCAGCAGGAAAAAGTACAGTCGCAAAAATTATTGCGAAAAAATTGTCATTTGTATATATCGACACTGGTGCAATGTATCGTGCTTGTACCGTCATCGCACGTAATCATGGATTAGATTATGGTGATGAAGCCGGTATTTTAAAGGCAATTGATGAGGATGGAATTGAATTGAAATCTGAAAATGGTGAACAAAAAGTTTATTCAGATGGCAAGGATATTTCTCTTGAGATTCGCACACCAGATATTTCCGCTAATGTATCCCAAGTATCAGCTTTAGCTGGTGTACGTGAAAAGATGGTTGATTTGCAAAGAAATATGGCAGGTCATACTAATGTTATTATGGATGGACGAGATATTGGAACTACAGTGCTTCCAAATGCAGAGGTAAAGATTTTTTTAGTTGCATCTGCAAAATCACGCGCTGAACGTCGTCTTTTAGATTTTAAAGAACGTGGTATTCAAACTGATCAGACAGTTGAAGAAATTGAAAAAGATATCGCGGCTAGAGATTATAAGGATTCTCATAGAAAAATTTCACCTTTAAAAAAGGCAAATGATGCTATTGAGATTGATACAACTAGCATGACAATTGATCAAGTTGTTGATGAAATCTTAAATAAAATAAAAAAATAAATAAAAAAGTAAAAAAATAAGCCAAAACAGTAGAAAAATATCTGATTTTCATTTAAAATGGGACATGATATTTGGGAGGTACATATGTCAGAAAACAGTAATCAATTTTTAGACGCATTAAAGCAAATGCAAGGAGTTGAGGTCGGAGATATTGTCGATGTCGAAGTTTTAGACGTTGAAGACGGCCAAATCGATGTTGGTGTAGAAAACGCCGGTGTTGAAGGTGTAATCACTCGCCGTGAATTCACTGCAGACCGTAATGCAGACTTACGTGACTTAGTTAAGTCTGGCGACAAGTTCAAGGCCTTGGTATTAAGAAGAGCTGGTGGCGACAAGGAAAACGGTGAATTCTTCTTCTCAGTTACTCGTTTGAAGGAAAGAGAAGCTTACAAGGAATTAGAAAAGGTCTTCGAAGAAGGCAAGACTGTTGAAGGTACTGTAACTGGTGCTGTTCGCGGTGGTTTATTAGTTGATGTTGGTACACGTGGATTCTTACCAGCTTCATTAATTTCTAACCGTTACGTTTCAGATTTGAAGCCTTACATTGGTAAGAAGATGAACTTAAGATCACTGAAATTGATCCTAACAAGAATCGTTTGATTCTTTCACACAAGGACTTAATTGAACAAGAACGTGAAGAAGCTTTCGAAAACGTTGCTTCACAATTAGTTGTAGGTGACACTGTTGAAGGTAAAGTTTCACGTTTAACTAACTTTGGTGCATTTATTGATGTTGGTGGTGTGGACGGTTTAGTTCACATTTCAGAAATTTCTTACAAGCATGTTGATAAGCCAAGTGATGTATTGAAGGCTGGTCAAGATGTTAAGGTTAAAGTTATCGGTATTGATGACGATAGACACAGAATCTCCCTGTCAATTAAGCAAACTTTACCATCCCCATTTGAAGAAGCTACTGCTGGCTTAACTGAAGGTGATATTATTGAAGGTGAAGTTAAGACTTTAACTTACTTTGGTGCATTTGTTGAAGTTGCTGATGGTATTCAAGGTTTAGTACACGTTTCAGAAATTTCAAGCAAGCACGTTGACAAGCCAAGCGATGTATTGAAGGTTGGTCAAACTGTTAAGGTTAAGGTATTGAGCATTGACCCTAACGATAGAAGAATCTCACTTTCAATCAAGGCTGCAGATCCTAACGCTTCATCAGAAGGTTCTCGTCCACGTCGTTCACGCAATGAAAACTCAGTAAATAAGAAGTACATGAGCAGTGACGACAACGGCTTTGCATTGGGTGACATTATTGGTGACCAATTAAAGGACCGTCAATAATCATATGATAAAAAAGCCGACAATGTCGGCTTTTTTTATTAATTAAAATAATTTATTTAAGGAGGCGGAAATATGGTTTTACCAGTGGTAGCAATCGTTGGTCGTCCAAATGTTGGAAAATCAACATTATTTAACCGTATAATTAATGAACGTTTAGCAATCGTAGAAGATAAACCCGGAGTGACTCGTGATCGAAATTATGCTCAAGCTACATGGTTAGGACGTAAGTTTGATGTAATTGATACAGGTGGGATTACTTGGGAAGATGGTAAGATTGAAGAAGAAATTCGTGCTCAAGCAGAAATTGCCATCGAAGAAGCAGATGTAATTGTTATGTTAACTAGTGTGGTTAATGGGGTAACGGATTTAGATGAAAAGGTAGCTCAGCTTTTATATAGAACTAAAAAGCCGGTTATTTTAGCAGTTAACAAAGCCGATAATCCTGAACAAAGAGCCAATATTTATGATTTCTATAGTTTGGGCTTAGGTGATCCAATTCCTGTTTCAAGTAGTCATGGGACAGGTATTGGTGATTTGCTTGATAAAATTGTGAGTGAATTCCCACAAGATCTGGATCGTAAAGATGATGATGTAATTTCTTTTAGTATGATTGGACGTCCTAATGTCGGAAAGTCATCTATTGTTAATAAACTTTTAGGAGAAAAACGTGTAATTGTTGCTAATGAAGAGGGCACTACTAGAGATGCAGTAGATACTCCTTTTGTAGCTGACGATACAAAGTTTAAGCTTATCGATACTGCAGGAATCCGTCGTAGAGGGAAAGTTTACGAAAAAACCGAAAAGTACTCTGTTTTACGTGCTATGAGCGCAATTGAACGTTCAGATGTGGTTTGTTTGGTTCTTGATGCAAGTACTGGTATTCGAGAACAAGACAAGCACGTAGCCGGATATGCACATGAAGCGGGTCGTGGAATCATTATTTTAGTTAATAAGTGGGATTTGCCGGAAAAAAATAGTACTAGTGCTAAAGACTTTGAAAAAGTTATTAGACAAGAATTTCAATATCTTGATTATGCGCCAATCTTATTTGTATCTGCAAAAACAGGTCAAAGATTAGAACAAATTCCTAAGATGGTTAAAAAAGTATACAAAAATCAAAATCAACGAATTCAATCTAGTGTACTTAACGATTTGCTTCTTGAAGCAAGTAAACTTGTACCAACTCCTTTAGTAAAAGGCAAGAGATTACGTGTATACTATATGACTCAGGTTAAAACTGATCCTCCAACATTTGTAGTATTTGTTAATGACCCTGAATTAATGCACTTTTCATATCAAAGATTCTTAATAAATCAATTACGTGAAAATTTTGATTTCACAGGTACACCTATTAAAATTATTCCACGTAAACGAAAATAGTAATAAATATTGTATAAAAACTTGTTACAGTAAGGTTTTTATGATATTTTTGTTTAGTAATAAAATTTTCTTTAATTATTCGTAATTTAGAAAATTTTTAGGAGGTGAATTGAATATGGCAAATAAGGCGGAATTGATTTCAGAAGTTGTTAATGCAACTGATATGAAGAAGAAACAAGCTACTGCAGTTGTAGATGCAATCTTTGGTGCAATCCAAAAGAACCTTGCAGAAGGTAATAAAGTTCAAATGATTGGTTTCGGTACTTTTGAAGTACGTCATCGTGCAGCCCGTAAGGGTCGTAACCCACAAACTGGTGATGAAATTGAAATCCCAGCAAGCAATGTACCAGCATTTAAAGCTGGTAAAGCTCTTAAGGATGCAGTGAAGGATTAATTTGCTTCTTAATTTAAAAGCACTTGGTTTTGTACCAAGTGCTTTTTTGTGTAAAATATAAACTTGGATGGAGGGAAAATATGACTTACTCAGAACAATTATTAGATGCAATTGAAAATCATGATTTTTCACAAGAAAAGATTTTACTTAAACAAGCACTTGATAACGATAAACCAGAAGTATTAGCTTCACTTGCTGAAAATTTAACTAATTATGGCTTTACTAATTTATCTAAGGAAGTTTATCGTGCATTAATTGCTAAATTTCCTAAAGAGGATTTATTTAAGGTCTATTTAGCTGAAATTTTGTTAAATGATGGTAATGATGATGATGGATTATCTTTGTTATATGATGTTTCTGAAGATTCAGCTGCTTATTTAGATAGTTTATTGATTCAAGCAGACTATTATCAAACTAATGGTTTTATTGAAACTGCAAAAAGCAAATTAGTGAAGGCACTTAAATTAGCTCCTGATGAAGTTGCAATTAAGTTTGGCTTAGCAGAATTAGATTACATGAGCGGTGAATATGAAGAAGCATTAGCTTTATATCAAGATTTGGTAAAAACTCAAAAAACTTTTGGTGAAGTAAATTTAGTTCAGCGTGAGTTTCAAACTATGGCCAAATTAGGTCGCTATGAAGATGCTGCGGAAGTTATTCGCAATAATAGTAGTGCTATTTTGGATATTGATAGTAAGTATCAGGCAGGTCTTGTGATGCTTTCGGTGAATGATGATGATCAAGCTATTAAATATCTTGATGAAGTTATTGATCAAAGTCCAGACTATGTTAATGCTTATCCTTTATTAGCGCAAGCATATCAGTATAAACATGATGATGATCAAGTTTTGCGATCTGCTCAAGCGGGTCTTGCTTATAACGAATTAGATGAAACTTTATATTCGTTAGGAGCTAAAGCAGCTGCTAATTTAAACGATTTATCTACTGCGGAAGATTTATTAAAAAAGGGATTAGAAATAGCCCCAGATAATAGTGATTTGAGACTACAATTATCTAACTTGTATTTGCATGAAAATAAGAATGAAGAAAATTTAGATTTATTCCAAAACTTAAATGATGATGAAATAGAGCCACAGGCTCACTGGAATATGGCATTGTCATATGAAGAAATGGATAATCGTGAAAAAGCAAGGGGAGAGTTCTTGTTAGCTTATCCCGATTTTAAAAATAATTCAGATTTCTTAAAGCAAATGATTGTTTTCTTTAATAATGAAGCTGGTTCAAAAGATGTAGTTAAACAGTTGCTACAAAACTACTTAAAATTAGTTCCAGAAGATGATGAGATGCAAGATTTATATAATCAATATCTATAAAAAATAAAATCTAGCTGATTAGCAGTTAGATTTTATTTTTTTGTTAATATTTTTATAATAAGTTGTTACTAAATTAAAAAACAAACAATAAAAATAAAACTAACAAAAAAGAAGTCACACCCAAAATTAAATAATGCGATATAATAAAAGTTAAACGCTAAATTAATAAGAAAAATGAGTTGGTTTAATAATGAAAATAGAAAATTTACCAAAAATATTTATGCAGGCTATGCCTGTTCTAAAAAAATTAGAAGATGCTGGGTTTGAAGCCTACTTTGTGGGTGGTTCTGTACGAGATTTACTATTGAACAGACATATTCATGATGTAGATATTGCAACTAGTGCTTATCCAGAAGAAGTAAAAGAATTGTTTGAAAAGACAATTGATACAGGTATTAAGCATGGAACAGTTACAGTTTTGTTTAATAGAGAAAGCTATGAAATTACTACTTTTAGAACGGAATCTGGTTATCAGGACTATCGTAGACCTGATCATGTTACTTTTGTACAAAACCTAGATGAAGACTTAAAAAGACGAGATTTTACTATCAATGCTTTAGCAATGAATACTGATGGAGAAGTTATTGACTTATTTAATGGTTTAGAAGATTTGAAAAAGCGTGTTATACGAGCTGTGGGAAATCCCGAGACGCGCTTTCATGAAGATGCTCTTAGAATGATGCGTGCAGTAAGATTCATGAGTCAGTTAGAGTTTAATCTAGAAGAAAATACACAACAAGCTATTAAAGATAATCATAAGTTATTACAAAAAATTTCAGTTGAAAGAATTCGCGATGAATTTGTAAAAATGGGATTGGGACCTCATTCAAGACAAGCCTTTCAAATATTTTTGGATACTAAATTAAGTGAAAATGTACCTGATTTTGCTGGAAAGAGTAACTTATTAGCTGTTTTTCCAAGTTTGAAATTTAATCCTACTTTGGAAACAAGTCTTTGGTCAATTATAATCATTTTATTAAAATTGCCTAATAATAAGATAACTGGTTTTATGCGAGACTGGAAAAACTCCAATGCAACTACTGATTCAGTTGAAAGAATCGTGGAACTATTTGATTTATTGGCAGAAAGAATTCCAAGTGATTATGAACTATTTAAGATAGGGCAAGATACACTCCTTAATACTATTGATGTAGCGCATATTTTAGGTCAACCAATTGATTCAAAAGTATTAGTTGATCGTTATACCTCTTTGCCGATAAAAAATGCTTCTGAGCTTGCTATAGATGGCAGATTTCTTATTCAGCAAGGAGTTCGACCTGGTCCCAAATTAGGGATAATGCTTGATAAAATTAAAGAAAAAGTTGTTTCCAATGAATTAGATAATTCAGAAGTAGCAATCAAAAAATTTATAAAAGAACAAAATTAATAAAAATAAAGAGTCAGGATAAAATCCTGGCTCTTTTAAACATACAGTAAAATTGAAAAGTACATTAAAATCGATCCCAACATTACGAACATATGCCAAATTACATGAATAAATGGTACATTACGCATTGTAAATAATATTGCACCTACTGTATAAGCTACTCCACCACTAACTAATAACCAAAATCCTACTGGACTAAGTCGCACATAAAGATAGCCTCCTGATAAAATTACTAGCCAACCCATAGCGACATATAAAATAGTATCAAATATTACATGTTTTCCACGATTAAAAATATAATATAAAATACCAAAAATAGTTAATCCCCAAATTAATCCAAATAAAGTCCAGCCCCATGCGCCACCAATTGCAACTAAGGAATATGGAGTATAGGATCCAGCAATCAATAGAAAAATAGATGAATGATCAAATATTTGAAAAACATTTTTTGCTTTTGTAAAAATCAAACTATGGTATAAAGTGGAGAATAAATATAACAGAACTAAGCATGAACCATAAATAGTAAAAGTTACAATTCTCATCGCACTTCCTGTATGAGCAGCTCTTACAATAAGTACTACTAATCCAGCGACAGATAATCCAAATCCTATTCCATGAGTTATAGCGCTAAAAATATTGTCTAAAATATAGTATGTTTTGGAGCGTTCTTTTGGTTCTTGCCATAGCTCTTTTAAATTCATAATTATTTTTATCATCCTTTTTCTAGTTTTTTTAATTAATTTTTTTGATATACTAGCTTATATACATGCTTATATTTTATCACAGGATAAAAAAGTATATTAGAATTGAGGGCGAATACATTGTCAAAAATTAAAATTATGACAGATTCATCTGTTCAACTAACACCAGAAGAAATTGAAAAATACAACATTACAGTTGTTCCATTGTCGATTTCTATAGATGGTAAGACTTATATTGATGGAGTAGATATAAGCCGTAGCGACTTTGTACGCAAAATGAATGAAGCTAAAAACCTTCCACAAACTAGTCAACCGCCAATAGGACGTTTTGCTGAAACAATTAAAACTCTTACAAAAGATGGCAGTGAAGTAGTTGGAATTTTCTTGGCAAAAGCACTTAGTGGTACAATTGATGCAGCAAGACAAGCAGCAGAAATTGCAGGACAATCAGACCATGTTCACTTGGTTGATTCAGAGTTAACTGACCGCGCTGAAGGATTTCAGGTTCTAGCAGCTGCCAAAGATGCACAAGAAGGCAAAAGTATTGAAGAGATTCTTAAACATGTTGACGAAATCAAAAAGAGTCAAAAATTACGAATGATGGTTGTTGACTTGAAGAACTTGATTAAGGGTGGACGTCTTGGCGCTTTATCAGGAAAGATTGCTACACTTCTTAATATTAGAATTGAACTTCATATGCCAAATGGACAGTTAATTGTTGCTAAAAAAGGACGTGGCAAAAAATTTTCAAAGGCATTTGATGAACGAGTTTTAGCTGATATTGAAGCAAATAAAGATAGAATCCCAGAAGTAGGGATTTCTTATGTAGATACTCCAGAAGCTATGGAAGAATTAGCTGATAAAATTCGAGCAATTAATCCTAATATTAATGTCTTGGTTCAAGAAACTAGTCCGATAATTGCAACTCACGCAGGAAATGGTGCTTATGCAATTCTTTATTATACGGAGTAACTTATGGCTTATCGAGAAAGTTTTTATCGTTATTTAATGACTCTTAGAGATCCAGATTCTAAGAGTGAAATATCTCAGTTTGCAAATAATGCACAGCATGATATGACTTTTCCTAAGCAGGAACAGGATTATGAAAAACTGTCCGATTATTTAGAACTGAATGGAAGTTATTTAGCAAGTATGTCAGTGTTTGATGAAGCATATAGAATGTATGAAGACAAAATGGCATATTAGAAGATGGTCGTCCTTATAGGGGGGCTTTTTTTATTGAAAGGAGTTACATATATGCAGATACTTTATGGCATAACACTTTTAGTTTTAAGCTCTTGCTTGGCTATGATTGTTCAAAATTGGCTTTTTCGTAAAATTTCAGTAAACTATGTAGCTTTAATGATTGGGATCTTGATAGCATTAATTCCTCAAATTAATACTGAAATATTTATTGGAAATCCAGAAGTGTTTATGGGATTAATTGTAGCACCTTTGTTGTTTTTCGAAGGTCAAAATAATAGCTTATATGCAATTGCTCGACGTTGGAAGTCGATTGTCAGTATTACAGTTGTTATGATTATTATTGCAACTGTGGTAGCAGCTTTTGGAATAAAATGGTTGATAGGACTTGCTTTACCACTAAGTTTTATCCTAGCTGCAATTTCAACTCCAACTGATGCTACAGCTACAGAATCAGTTATCCACGGTCTAAAAATGCCAAGCAAAGTCAGCAAATATTTACAAAATGAATCCTTATTTAATGACGCCTCGGGAATTATTTTATTAGAAATGGCAACAACATGGTATTTATCCAAAAAGCTCGAAATAACACACACTGTAACTAGTTTTTTGTATTCTGCTGGTGGAGGAATTATTCTAGGATTAATGGTAGCAGGTATTTTAGTTATATTTAGACAAAAATTAGTACGTACTGATTTACGGTTCGTAGAGGGAAGCTACAATCCTGCTAATGCTTTAATTGCCATTTATTTGTTAACACCATTTTTATTATATTATTTTGCAGAATGGCTTCATGTTTCAGGAATTATTGCTGTTGTAGTTGCAGGGTTAGTACATCGTGCTGAATTTGAAAGAAGTCGCTTAACTAATGTATACATGATTTATAATAGTACTCAATTAAGTAACTTTATAAGTGATTTTTTGAATACTATTGTTTTTATTGGATTAGGCTTAACTATAGTAAAAACAAGCAACGGAGCTCTTTTGCCTAATAGAATTGACTTAGCAATTTGGATTGGTATAATTTTATACATTGCTAATATAATAGTTAGGTATTTATATAGCTTTTTTGTGGAAAGATTATCAAATAGAGATGCATGGATTTTTGCTCTTGGAGGGATTCATGGAGCAGTAACATTTGCTTTAGCTTATACACTAGATCATACTTTGATTAGTAATAATAACTTTCACTTGATTTTATTTAGTGAAGCTGTTTTGATAATCTTGAGTATGGTGATTCCGACTATATTATTTAAATTTATTTTACCTAAAGAAAAAACCGATTTAGAACAAGAAGAAGAAATAGATAAAATTAGACGAAAAATGGTCGATTATGCATTAAAAGAACTTGATAAAATTTATCTTCCTAAAAAAATTAGAAAACAGATAAAATTTGATCTTAATGCACAAATTAATGAAACTTCAATGCAGGATTTTTTGCGTGAGTTAAAAAAGTCTATTAGAAATCCAGAACTTTCAGCTAATGAAAGAGAATTTCGAGATGAAGTTTATCGATATGCCTTTAGGTTAGAAAGAAATTATTTAGGTCAAATCGCTCAGCAAAAACAAGAATATCGTAGTAGCTTTAGGTCATTGTATAGGCAAATTTTATTAGCTGAAGTGATATTCTTACATGATGAAGAATAGTTTTTAATAAAAAAGGAGAGAGTATTATGGCAACAATTCAATGGTATCCGGGTCACATGAATAAGGCTCGTAATCAATTAGAAGATAAATTAGGGTTGATTGATGTAATCGTGGAAGTTCTAGATGCAAGAATTCCGCAAGCTTCACGTAATCCAATGATTGAAGAATTGGTAGGTAATAAGCCTCATTTGATTATTTTGAACAAGGCTGACTTAGCAGATCCTGTAATGACTAAATTATGGCAAAAGAAATTACAGCAACCAGGAAAATTCGTAATGGCAATGGATTCACTCCATAACACAAATATGCAAGCTTTAATTCATTTAATAAAAAAAGCTGCTAGTGCTAAAACTAAAAAGTTAGAGGAAAAGGGTGCATCAAACCCTACAATCCGAATTGCTCTGGCAGGGATTCCAAATTGCGGTAAATCGACAATAATCAATCGTTTAGTAGGAAGAAATGTTGCTGAAGTTGGTAATAAGCCCGGAGTAACTAAAGGACAAACCTGGTTAAAAACTAAAACTAATATTCAAATTTTAGATACACCAGGGATTTTATGGCCTAAATTTGAGGATCAAGAAGTAGGCTATAAATTAGCAGCATTTGGTGCAATAAAAGACAGTATTTTCCATGCAGACGATGTAGCTTTATTTGTTTTAAAGAATTTGCGCAAGTATTACATGAATGATTTAGTGAAGTTTGCGCGGACAAGTAAAGAAACAATTGAAAATATTAGTGATCCTGATCTTTTGCTGGCTATGACCAATGTTTATGGGATGAGAGATGACTACGACCGTTTTTCACTTTATATGTTACAAAGATTGAGAAAAGGTAAAATTGGTAGAATTACTTTAGATAGAGTAAAAAATGACAATTAAAGAAATAAAAGAGCTTTTAAATAATGATCAAGTTAGTGACGAAGAATTAAAAAAACTTAGCCAAGATTCTAGAAGTGGTGTTCAAAAATTATTGCAAAGCTATATTAGAAAACAAGAAAAATTAGCTCAAAAAAAGGCAGAATTTTTTACTAGATTTAAATATGAAAAAGAATTTTGGAAAAAAGGACAAATTGTTGCTGGCGTTGATGAAGTAGGTCGAGGACCACTTGCAGGACCTGTAGTTACAGCAGCAGTGATTATTGATGAAAACTTTGATCTTTTAGAAGTTAATGATTCAAAAAAACTGAGTCCCAAAAGAAGGTTAGAATTATATCCTAAAATCTTACAACAAGCTGTAGCTGTAGGAATTGGAGTAAAAAGCGCTAAAGTAATTGATAAAATTAATATTTATGAAGCAGACCGTTTGGCAATGAAAGATGCAGTGCTTAATTTATCACAAAAGCCGGATGCTCTTTTGGTAGATGCGATGAATGTTCCTTTGGATGTTCCTCAAACTGAACTTATTAAAGGGGATGCAAAATCTAATTCAATTGCAGCAGCTTCAATTGTGGCTAAAGTGTTTAGAGATAAATTAATGGATGATTATGATAAAATTTATCCAGAATATGGTTTTTCCAAAAATGCTGGATATGGTACTAAGATCCATATTGCAGCTTTAAACAAATATGGTCCAACTCCAATTCATAGAAAGACCTTTGCCCCTGTAAGCAATAAAGTTAAATAGTAATAAAAAAGTCTCCATTTTTTGACGTAATTGTTAATGGAGGCTTTTACCATGAATACTAAAGAATTTTTATTAAGATTAAAATTGCAAAAGGGTATTGGATACGTTAAGATGCTTCAAATCGCAAGTCAGCTCGATACGGACGAAGTTAATATAGAAAATTTAGAACAAATGCAGCTATCTTTTGACTTGCGTGAAAAGGCGATTAATGCGTATCATAATGATGATTATAAAAGAACTATCGAAAGAATAAATGCTCAGTGTAAAGTTGTCAGTTTTTTTGATGATGAGTATCCAGAAAAATTACGTCAAATTTATCAACCACCTTTGATTTTATTTGCCCGTGGGGATGTAAGTTTGCTACAGCAAAAAATTATTACAATTGTTGGAGCACGTGCTGCTACTGTTTACAGTCAAAATGTAATATCTGAACTTACTCCTAAATTAGTTAAAGAAAATTACGTAATTGCCAGTGGATTAGCAAAAGGAGTAGATCGAATGGCACACGAAGCATCCCTAGCTAATCACGGTAAAACAATTGCTGTTGTTGGTAATGGATTAAATCATTATTATCCTATCCAAAATCAAAATCTTCAAAATGAAATTATAAAATCTGGCTTACTTCTTAGCGAATATCTACCTGATACACCACCTAGACCATTTCGTTTTCCTGAAAGAAATCGTATACTGGCTGGTTTGTCTCAAAGTGTAATTATAACCGAAGCTAGGGAACAATCTGGTTCACTAATCACTGCAAATTTAGCTTTACAAGAAAATCGAGATGTATATGCGGTACCAGGTCCAATAACTAATGATCTTTCAAAAGGACCTAATAAACTAATTGAAGCCGGTGCAATTCCAATAGTAGATTTTAATTTAAGAACAGAAAGATTTGACAATTCCAACACAGGTATTTTATTCTCAAACTAGTAGATTTTTAAAATAATATAAATAAAGGAGGCATTTAATGCCTACTAAAGTAAGTAAACCAAAAAAGAAAACAACTAAAAAACGTAAAAAGACACTAGTAATTGTAGAATCACCTGCAAAAGCTAAAACAATTGAAAAATATCTTGGAAGTAATTATCATGTTATTGCTTCAAAAGGTCATATTCGTGATTTGCCAAAGTCACAAATGGGAATTGACTTTGATAATGATTATAAGCCAAAGTATATTTCAATTCGCGGTAAAGGCGATACAATTAAAGAACTAAAAAAAGAGGCTAAAAAAGCTAAAGATGTTTATTTAGCTTCTGACCCTGATCGTGAAGGAGAAGCTATTGCATGGCATGTAGCTCATGCTTTAGATTTAGATGAAAATGCTAAGAACCGTGTAACTTTTAACGAAGTTACTAAGGATGCTGTAAAAGAAAGTTTTAAACATCCCCGCACCATAGATATGGATACCGTTGATGCACAACAGGCTCGCCGTGTCTTAGATAGAATTGTGGGTTACTCATTATCTCCAATTTTATGGGCTAAAGTTAAAAAGGGACTTAGTGCAGGAAGAGTCCAATCTGTAGCATTGAAATTAGTTATTGATCGCGAAAAAGAAATCAAAAATTTCAAGCCTAAAGAATATTGGACAATAGATGCAGACTTTAAAAAGGATAAAAAACTGTTTAAGTCAAGTTTTTATGGAATAGATGGTAAGAAAAAAGAATTACCAAATAATGACGCTGTTAAAGAAGTCTTAAGTAAAATTGATAAAAAGAAAGACTTTACCGTTGAAAAAGTAGTAACTAGACAGCGCCGTCGTCAGCCAGCAGCTCCATTTACAACTTCAACTATGCAACAAGAAGCTAATAAACGTTTAGGCTATCGAACTAGAAGAACAATGAGCATTGCCCAGCAGCTATATGAGGGAATCAGTTTAGGCAAAGAAGGTACAGTTGGTTTAATTACATATATGAGAACTGACTCTAAGCGTACATCTCCGGTTGCTCAAGCTGAAGCTTCGAAGTTTTTACATGAAAATTATGGTGCTGAATTTGCAGCAAAGAGTCAGCGACATTTTAAAAACCAAGAAGATGCCCAAGATGCGCACGAAGCAATTCGTCCAACAAGTGTTTATAGAACTCCGGACTCATTAAAAAAGGTTTTAACAACTGAACAGTATCGTTTATACAAGCTTATTTGGTCAAGATTCTTAGCAAGTGAAATGACACCAGCTGTTTATGATACTGTAAGAGCAGATATTGTTCAAAATGGTGTGATTTTTAGAACCACTGGTTCAAAAATGAAATTCGCCGGATTTACTAAAGTTTACGATAATCAGCATGAAAAAAATGTTGAATTGCCAAATCTTGAAGAAGGCGACAAAGTTCAATTAGATAAATCTGATAATAAACAACACTTTACTTTGCCACCTGCCCGTTATACTGAAGCAAGTTTGGTTCACGCTCTTGAAGAAAATGGTGTTGGTCAGTCCATCAACTTATGCACCAACAATTGATACCATTCAAAAACGTTACTACGTAAAACTTGAAGGACGTTCTATCGTTCCAACAGAATTAGGAGAAATTGTTGACAAATTAATTGAAGAGTTTTTCCCTGATATTGTTAATGTTGATTTTACTGCCCAGCTTGAAGATGACTTAGACAATGTTGAAGGTGGAAAAAAACAATGGACTAATGTAGTAGATAATTACTATCAACCATTGAAAAAAGAACTTGACACTGCAGAAGAAAAGATTGAAAAGATTCAAATTAAAGATGAACCAGCTGGCTTTAACTGTGATATTTGTGGTGCACCTATGGTAATTAAGCTAGGACGATATGGTAAGTTTTATGCTTGTTCACGTTTCCCTGATTGTCGAAATACTAAGCCGATAGTTAAAAAAGTTGGTGTTACTTGTCCAAAGTGTGGTCAAGGTGATGTAATTGAAAAGAAGTCTAAACGTAATCGCAAGTTTTATGGCTGTTCACGTTATCCAGATTGTGATTTTGTATCTTGGGATCAGCCAATTGGGCGTAATTGTCCCAACGATGGTCATTTCTTAGTTCAAAAGAAGACTAAAAAAGGATTAGTAGTATTATGCCCAAATGGTGATTATAAAGAAGAACCAGAAGAAGACAACGAAAATTAAATTATAAAAAACGCATTAGGTAAAATTGATTGATTTTTAATTGTTTGAAATCATATCAGTTCTTAATGCGCTTTTTTGCAAAAAAATATTAAAAATAATTAATATTCGTGCAGATAATTATAGTCTTTTTACAATTTAATGATATATTGATAAATAGGAAATTTTTAAGTAAAGGATGAGACACATGCCTAAAAAAGTAACAGTTATCGGTGGAGGGCTCGCAGGTAGTGAAGCTACTTGGCAACTTGCTAAACGTGGCATCCACGTTGATCTTTATGAAATGCGTCCAAAAAAATCAACTCCAGCTCACGAAACTGGGGAATTAGCTGAGCTTGTCTGCACTAACTCTATGCGTTCAAATCAACTTTCCAATGCAGTTGGACTTTTAAAAGAAGAAATGAGACAATTAGATTCTCTTATTTTAAAAGCAGCTGATAAAACTCAAGTTCCTGCTGGAGGAGCACTTGCCGTAGATCGTGATCGTTTTAGCAAATATGTAACAGAGACTATTCATAATTTGGATAATGTAACAATCCATGATGAAGAAGTTACTGAAATTCCAAAGGATGGTATTACTATAGTTGCTACTGGACCACTAACAAGTGATGCTTTAGCAAAAGAAATTCAAAAATTTTCTGGAACTAATAGTCTCCACTTCTTTGATGCAGCAGCTCCAATTGTAGCTGCTGATTCAATTGACATGAATATAGTTTATAAGAAATCACGCTATGATCGTGGTGAAGCAGCATATCTTAATTGTCCGATGGATAAGGAACAATATGAAAAGTTTGCTAAAGAATTAATTAAGGCAGAAACTGCTGAAATGCATGGCTTTGAGAAGCAAGACGTTTTTGAAGGGTGTATGCCAATTGAAGTTATGGCTAGCAGAGGTGCCAAAACTATGCTTTTTGGTCCGCTTAAACCAGTTGGTTTAGAAAATCCTCATACTGGTACTACTCCATATGCAGTAGTTCAACTTCGTCAAGATAATGCGGCTGCTTCTATGTACAATATCGTTGGTTTTCAAACTCACTTAAAATATGGTGAGCAAAAGCGTGTCTTTTCAATGATTCCAGGTCTTGAAAATGCTCGTTTTGTTCGTTATGGAAAAATGCACCGTAACACTTATATGGCTTCTCCCGAAGTCTTAACTGCAAGTTATGAAGCTAAGAGTCAGCCAGGACTATTCTTTGCAGGTCAAATGACTGGAGTTGAAGGTTATGTAGAAAGTGCTGGAAGCGGATTAGTTGCAGGAATTAATGCAGCTCGACGCGCATTAGGTGAAGATACAGTTGCATTTCCAAAGGATACCGCTTTAGGTTCAATGGCTAACTATGTTACTACTACCAATCCTAAGCATTTCCAACCAATGAATGCTAGCTTCGCACTTCTACCAAGCTTAGAAGGTAAGAAAATTCGTAATAAAAAAGAACGACACTTAAAAGTAAGTGAACGTGGATTAGAAAGTTTAGACAAATTCAAGGAAAATGTTTTAAAATAATAAATGTAATTGCTTTCAATAAGTAATATAATTGTAAGAGTAAACATTTTTAATCGAGGGATAAATTATGACAACAATCTGTTCAGTTAAATATAATGGAAAAACAGCCATCGCAGGGGATGGTCAAGTAACTTTAGGCGAAAAAGTAATTGCAAAAGCAACAGCTAAAAAGATTCGCCGAATTTACCATGATCGTGTAGTTATTGGATTTGCTGGAGGCGTTGCAGATGCTGTTAGTTTGCAAGATATGTTAGAAGGCAAGCTTGAAACATACAGTGGTGATCTTCGTCGCGCAGCTGTTGAAATGGCACAAGAATGGAGAAAAGACCCAACTTTACAAAAGCTTAATGCTATGCTTATTGCTTTTAATAAAGATGACTTACTTTTGATTTCTGGTGGCGGTGAAGTTATTGAACCAGATGAAAATGTAGTTGCTATTGGCTCAGGCGGTAATTTTGCTCAAGCTGCAGCAATTGCTATGACAAGACACACTGAAGGAATGGATGCGACAGAGATTGCACACGAAGCAGTGAAGATTGCTTCTGGAATCGATATTTTTACTGATGATAAAATTCACACAGATGAACTTTAAATAAGGAGAATAATATGGCAATTAAAACTCCAAAGAAAATTGTAGATATTTTAAATCAATATATTATTGGCCAAGATGAAGCTAAAAAATCAGTTGCAATTGCACTCTACAATCGTTATCGTAGAATGCAACTTTCAAAAGACATGCAAAAAGATATCACACCAAAGAACTTATTAATGGCTGGTCCTACTGGTGTAGGTAAGACTGAAATTGCACGTCGACTTGCTAAAATTGTTGATGCACCTTTTGTAAAGGTTGAAGCAACTAAGTTTACTGAAGTTGGTTATGTAGGTCGAGACGTTGAATCAATGGTTAGAGACCTTGTTAACGAAGCAGTTCGTATGGAAGAAAAAGACCAATTTGATCGAGTTCGCACTGAAGCTACTAAGGAAGCAAATAAAGAGCTTATTCGTTTACTTGTTCCAGTAGAAAAGAAAGAAAAACGTGAAGATCAAATGCAACAACTTCAAAGTATGCTTTCAATGCTTGGTGGAGGGTTAGATAATAACGACCAAGATAATAACAAAGAAGATGAAGTTCCAGCTGACATTCGTGAAAAGCGTTTAAGTGTTGCAGAGAAATTAAAACAAGGACTTTTAGAAGATAAAGAAGTAACTATTGAAGTTGATCAAGCTCCAAAAGTTAACCCAATGAGCGATATGATGGGTCAAATGGGAATGGACATGAGTTCAATGCTTGATCGTTTAACTCCTAAGAAGAAGGTTAAGCGTACTTTACCTGTAAGAGAGGCGCGCGAAGTTCTTATTCAAGATCAATCTCGTAAGATGGTTGATTATGATAATATTTATCAAAAAGCTATTGAACGTACTACTAATAACGGAATTATCTTTATTGATGAAATCGACAAAATTACTGCTGGTAATAAAAAGACTTCTGGTGAAGTATCTCGTGAAGGTGTACAACGTGATATTTTACCAATCGTAGAAGGATCTACAATTCAAACTAAGTATGGTCCAGTATCAACTGATCACATCTTGTTTATTGCAGCAGGTGCCTTTGCAGAAAGTAAACCAAGTGACTTGATTCCAGAACTTCAAGGTCGTTTTCCAATTCGTGTGGAATTAAATGCACTTACTAAGGATGATTTTGTTAAGATTCTAAAAGATCCAGAAAATTCATTGTTAAAACAATATATTGCTTTGATGCATGCAGACGGTATCAAGCTTGTCTTTACTCAAGAAGCGGTAGATACAATTGCTCAAATTGCTTTTGATGTTAACCAAGGTACTGATAATATCGGTGCTCGTAGACTTTCAACAATTCTTGAAAAGCTTTTAGAAGATGTTCTTTATGAAGGTCCAGATATGGAAATGGGCGAAATCACCATTACTGAAGCATATGTTAAAGACAAGCTTAGTGATATAATTACTAATAAGGATCTTACTAAGTTTATTCTTTAATAAAAGGCAAAAAACATGGACTATACAATTGAAAATAATATGTTAAAAGTTACAATTTCCACTAAGGGTGCTGAAGTTGTAAGTGTAAAAGGCATTCATACTGGGCATGAATATATGTGGCAAGCAGATCCTCAAGTTTGGGGTCGTCACGCACCAATTCTTTTTCCAATCGTAGGTCGTTTAAAAAATGATGAATATACTTACAATGGAAAAACATATCATTTAGGTCAGCATGGTTTTGCTAGAGATCAAGAATTTGAAGTAGAAAAACATACTAAAGAGAGTATCACTTTGTTATTAAAGGATAACGAAGAAACTCGCAAAGTATATCCATTCAAATTTGAATTTCGTGTAAATTACAACTTACTCAATAATTTATTAGAAGAAAATTTCTCAGTCAAAAACACTGATAATAAAGAATTGATTTTTGGTGTAGGAGGTCATCCTGGATTCAATATTCCAGTCGATGAAGAAGTTGGTAAAGAAGATTATTATTTTGCAACAGCTCCTTCTAAAGCAAGAGTTCAAATTCCACTTAAGGAATCATATCTTGATTGGAATAATCGCTCCTTAGCTTCAACCGATAGTTTGATTACGTTGAGTGATGACTTATTTAAAAATGATGCGTTGATTTTTGAATTACGTGGTCATGATAATAAATTTTCACTTAAAACGGATAAAAATAAATATCATATCAATGTTTGGACAAGAGATGCACCATTTGTGGGAATTTGGTCACAATATCCAAAAACGGCTAATTATGTCTGCATTGAACCTTGGTGGGGAATTGCTGACCGCCAAGATGCCAATGGTAAGTTAGAAGACAAATATGGCATGAATCATTTGGAACCTGGTAAGGAATTTAACGCAGGATTTGGAATTACCTACCATGGTGAAGATGATAATGAATAGAGATTTAGAGGGCATTAAGCCCTTTTTCTTTTGGAGGTATTTGGAAACGTTATGGAAACACTTAACATAGGCTATTTTAAAAACTTTGGTAAAAAAGTTATTGATCAAGCTAAAATTAACTTTGAAAAAAGTCATCCTAATATCAAGATAAATTTAGTTTCACTTTATCAAGATCAGGTTAAGAATGAACTAGAAGATAAGAATATTGATTTAGCACTTACTGATCCACGAGATAATAATTTTGATGATTATTCAGTTGAATCAATTGCAGAAGTCAGTTTAATAGTTCTTCTTCAAGCCGGAAACTTTATGAAAAGTGAACAAACTGTAGAAATGGAACAATTAAAAAATATTCCAAACATTTTAATTGCAACGCCTAAAGAAGAATGGGGAGAATTACATTATCATAAAGATATTTTAAAAATCACTAGCCCATTTATTGCTGTTGACAGTTTTAATGAGGCTGCTTTGATGGCTGCAAGTGGTTCTGGATATTTTTTAATGAATGAAAATACAGCACCATTATTAAAAAATGATCAATTACAAAAAATGTTTTTATTGAAAGATGGAAAGCAATTAAAGCAAAATTATTCAGTAGTTTATAAAAATGATTCTTTAGTAAATCGAGAATTAATTACAGAGTTTAAAAAGTTATTGGCTAATTAGAATAATAACTAAAATTATGTAAAATTAGTAGAAATTAAAATAGCAGGGGAAATTCCTGCTATTTTTTTGCTCAATTAACAGTTATAATTAACTTAACAAAATTGAGCGAGGCTTTGATCATGACTTCAGTAACTGACAGAATTAAACAAATAAAGCAGCCATATGGTGGCTACTTACCTAGAAAATGTTTTAAAGTAATACAATTTAATGATGAAAATAATTTGTATCCTAAAGAAAATATTAATGTTTCTCTAGTGAGCTTGGCAATCAATTATCTCACCAAATTAATGTTAGGTGCAAAACCAGCAGATGCATTTGCAATTTCACTTAAAGGTGCTTCTTACTTAGATAACACTGTAACTGACTTATTTACTATGACCTTTGCTGAAGAGCATTATTCCATTGCTAAAAACCTTTTATCAAAAATAAAAGGATTAGATTCAGATTCAATCATTAATGCGTGTAAGCTAGTAGGTTATGATGTATGTTATAGAGTTAATCCAAGTGCATATAAGTCTATTGAATTAATAAATCCAAATGATGAGACTATTCACAATATTAAAATTATGGTGAAGCGAAATATTAATTTTTGGAAGAAATATAGTCCAATTGTTATTGAAGGAATTGATTTTGAGGGAGGATATACTGATTTTATTAAATCTGGAGAAGGCGAGTATTTAACTGAAGATACCTTATGGGATATAAAAGTATCAAAAAGTGCTCCAACTAGTAGTTATACACTACAAGTTTTGATTTATTATCTTATGGGGATGCATTCTGTCCATCGTGAATTTGACAGTATTAAAAAGATTGGCCTATTTAATCCTCGTTCTAATCGTTCCTATATTGTAATGATTAAGAACTTGGAAGCTGAATTATTACAAAAAATTGAAACAAATATAATTGGTTATCCGCATTCGATGTTTTTAGAAGAAAAAAATATTTCTTCAGTTGATGTAATAAGAGATGGACAATTGATTAATGGAAATGTTTATTTTTGGAGAAATTATTTAGTCAAAATTATTCGTAATAAAGTAAAAGTTCTCAGTAGAAATGTGCAAACACAAGCTATTCATGCTGGCTTTCATTATTGGAAGAGATTAGGGGTAGCTAATGAAGATAATTTGGCACTTTTAAAAGTTACAAGTCGGGATTATCAAATTAATAGTACTATTAAAAACATTCGAAGTAAAAATTCAATATTTGCGGCCATTGCTGAAGGATATTTCAAAATGAATGAAGATGATCATCAAATTTTTACTGATATTCAAGCAGAAGGTTTATATAAAGCTTTGGTGGTTAACTATTATTCCGAAATAAAAACAAATTCTAAATTAAGTAAACTTCTCAATCAATTAAAACGTTCTCCGGAAAAATGGCTCTCAATTCCAGAAGCAGAAGAAGTTATTAATAATGTAAATGAAATATTAAAGTAGTAAGAAATTGCTGCTTTTATGACTCTTTGGTAAATCCTATTGCTGAAGATCTAATCATTTTATCGAACTGTGTGATAAAATAATATCAAAATAGGAGGTAAAATTATGACAAACCCTACTGCAAAAATATATCTTGGCTCACCATTTTATACTGATGCTGAACGTGCTCGTGTACCAAAGGCTAAAGAATTGCTTGCAAGCAATCCAACTGTATTGCAAGTTCATTTTCCATTTGATCAAAACTTTGTTGATCCTGAAGAAAAAAATCCCGAAATAGGTGGCATTCGCTCTATGACTTGGCGCGTTGGAACTTATCAAAATGATTTAAACGGAATTATTAACGCTACATGTGGTGTATTTCTTTATGATATGGATCGTATTGATGATGGTTGTGCTTTTGAGATTGGATTTATGCGAGCAATGCACAAGCCTGTAATTTTAGTTCCATTTACTGAAAAAGAAAATCCAGAAAAGGTAATGAACTTAATGTTAGCACAAGGCGTAACAACAATCATTGATGGAAATACTGAATTTGAAACCTTAGCAAATTATGACTTCAATTCAACTCCAGCTAAACCTGTAACTGGTTATAAGATTATTTAAAAAACTAAAAACAACCAATCAAAAAAGGGATGTGCCTCATTGTAAGGTACATCCCTTTTTAAAAATATCAAATATTCAACTAGTCTCCATCGTCTTCATCGTCATCACGACTACTAGTTGGGCGTTGACTAGAAGAATTAGCTACAGTACTAGAGGATTGTCGATTTTCACTAGATGACGATTGTCTAACTTCGACTGTTTGACTACTTGATGAGCTTGAACGTCTTTCTTCAATTCGTTCAGTTCTTGATGATTCTCTATCTGCTTCATCGTCTGCTGTAACAGTTGTAGTATTGGAGTCATTTGTACGGCTAGATGAAGAAGTATCTGTTTCTTCATCATCTTCGTCATAACTGGCATCATTATCACCCACACCAGCTGGAGCATGGCCTTTTACGAATAACTGCCAAGTACCGCCACTTGTAGCTACTCTAGGTGGGTTAGAATTATTTACTATCTTAGCACGAATAACCGAACTTGGTTTATTCCAATCAACATTTGCCTTATTTTGCATTAAGTAACTCATCATATTTTTATACATAAGTTGGGCTGATTGTTGACCAACGCCTGAAATAGTACCATCCTTTAAATTATCATATCCAGTCCAAACACCCATGACGTAACTCTTAGTGTAACCTACAAACCATGAATCTTTTGGAGTAGAAGCATATGCAGGGTATCTTACTAATTCTTCATCTGAATATTTAACGGTACCAGTTTTACCAGCTTGATAAAGACCAGAAATCTTAGCACTTGTCCCAGAACCGGATTTAATTACATCTTTAAGCATATCAGTAATCATATAAGCCGTAGACTTCTTCATTACACGTACACCAGGAGAGTCATAATTTCTTGCTAAACCATCAGGAGTTTCAATTTTAGAAACAAATTGTGGTTTATGATAAATTCCCATAGTCGCAAATGCACTATATGCACCAGCCATTTGTAAACTAGAAGCATTTGCACCAATGGCAACTGATAAACCAGAGTTGGCTGGGACATTAATACCCATTCTTCTTGCAAAAATTGATGCTCGACCAACACCAACTTTAGCTAAAGTTTTAACAGCTGGAACGTTACGAGATTGCTCAAGAGCTTTACGCATTGTCATCATACCATCATATTTATTATCCCAATCGTAAAGCTGAATATTTGTTCCGGGATAAACATATCTACTATCATCAAGCATTTTAGCAGTTGACCAGTTCAAATATTGAATTGCCGGTGCATAGTCAAGTACAGGTTTAATTGAAGAACCAGTTGAACGACCAGTTTGAACTGCACGGTCTAGTCCTAATTGAACTGAGGGCAGGTGACGGCCTCCAAGAATCGCTACAACATGACCATTAGTTGGATCGACAATAGTTGCACCAATTTGCATTTTATCATTAGTAAAAGGAACAGCACCGCTATTAGCTAATTCATAAAGTTTATTTTGAGCTTTTTGATCAATATTAACTGTAATCTTTAAATTATCATTGTACGGATCAAAGCCTTTTTGCTTAACTTCAGAAATAACTTCTTTGATATATGGGTCATCAATTTTACGTCTTTGAGATTCATTATTTGAATGACGTGGACGAAGACCTTTAGTGATACTTTCTTTAGTTGCCTGGTCATATTGAGATTGAGTGATTTTTTTATTTTCCAACATTGTCTTAAGAACAATGTTTCGGCGGTATTTAGCTTTTTCTGGGTACAAGTATGGATCATAAGCCACAGGAGCATTAGGCATCCCTGCAATTAATGCAGTTTGTGCTAAATCCAATTTTTTCAAAGGTTTATTATAGTAGTAATTTGCGGCAGTACCCATTCCATAGTTACCGTAATTCATATAAACCTTATTAATATAAAACTCTAAAATTTGATCTTTAGAAAATTCTCTTTGGACTTTCATAGCCAGCCAAGCTTCTTGTGCTTTACGCTTTAAAGTACGTTGAGAAGTAGCAGTAGAGAAAACTGTTAATTTAACTAGTTGCTGAGTAATTGTTGATCCCCCTGCAGCAATACTATTACTTTTAGCATTAGTAAGCATTGAGCCTGCAATTCTAACTGGGTCCACACCAATTTTATCTTTGTAAAAACGTTTATCTTCTACAGAAACGATTGCATCCTTTAATTGTTGGGGAATTTGGCTATTTTTCACATAGATTCGCTTTTCTGAACCTAAAGAAAGTAAAAACTTTCCATCATTTGTATAAAGACTAGAAGTTCCACCGCTTTGAAGCTGATCTTGACTGATATTTGGAGCATCTTTTGCGTAAAAGGCAAACAGCCCGATTCCTGATACAACTAAAAGCAAAACAATTAAAAAAAACCATCTAATAACTTTTAACCATGGCCTAGATTTACGACCATGATAATCTCTGCGTGATTCACGACGCATGTTTTCCCGATTATCCGAATTATTTGCCATCCTTTATTTCCTACCTTTAATTAATTGATCGACTGCATCGATATATGGAAGAGTGGGACGAAAACCACTTGAAATCTCAATTGAATTTTCTTCTAATTCTTCCAATTTCATCGAACTTTTATTTTTATCTTGCCAGGCCGCAATTACAAAACTTGCCGGTGTAACGAAATATCGACCCAAACTAGTAAAACCTATTATAGTAAAACAAATTCCCTGTTGTTTTAAACAAGCATTTAAATGAAAAATTTGATGCTCATGAAAGTTTTTGAGGGGAAAATTTGTTTTATTATGAGTTTCTTTAGACTCAAAATCAAGATAATACCCTTGATAAACACCATTATAGTCAGTTGTGGAAGCTTGTCTGAAATAAGCTTCCTTAATAACTGCTTTTGAGCGTTTAGGATAGTCGACCTTTACAATTTGAATAGGGGTCGGCTTTTTATGCACTACAGCAATCCCTTCATCAAGGTAATACTTATTTGATTCATTGATCTGCTGCTCAAGAGTCATTCCTCTATCTGAAAAACTAACACCTTTTCTATGAGAAAATGACCGTCGAACTTTAGGTCTTTTTACCGGTTTTCGAAATGCGGCTGTGCTACCGCTTGGATATTTGACCATTAACTTCAACTCCTGTTAGTATACCATTATAACAAATATTGATTAAATTTTTGAATAAGGAGGAATCCGGATGGATAGAGTCTGGATTACAGGATATCGTAGTTTTGAACTAAACATATTTAATGATAAAGATCCTAAAATCAAGATAATTAAGTATGCCCTCAAAAATTACTTAATTAATAAACTTGAAAATGCAGAAATCGATTGGATCATTACAGGTGCCAACTTGGGTGTAGAACAGTGGTGTGCAGAAGTAATGATGGAATTGAGAGAAGAATATAATGTTCGCTTTTCTGTTCTTATCCCATACACTAATTTTGCAGATAGATGGAATGAAAATAATCAAGCTAAATTTATAAATATTAAAAATGGAGCGGATTTTTTTGCTTCAACTTCTAATTCACCATATTCAAGTCCAATGCAACTCAAAAATTATCAAAATTTTATTGTTGATCATACCGACCAAGCATTAATGATTTATGATCCTGAACATCCGGGTAAGTCCAAATACGATTATCAGTTAATCAAAAATAAGCAAGAAGTTAAAGAATATCCTTTAGATTTAATTGATTTTTACGATTTACAAGATTCCGCTGAGGAATATCAGGAGAATCATAATTTTAAAAATTCATATAATTAATTAAAACTTTTTCTAAACTAGCAATTTTAGTTTTACCTATGGTAAGTTTTTGCTAAAATAGGGTGTGTTAGGTAAAGGAGTTGTCAATATCGATGGCAAATTTAAATGATATTAAATTATCCGCACAAGATGTATTAAAAAAGCAATTTAGATCAAAGGTAAAAGGTTATGATCCAGATGAAGTTGATGCTTATCTAGATCAAATTATTTCCGACTATGAAACATTTCATCAGATTATTGAAGACTTGTATGGTCAAATTGGAACCTTGCAGCGTCAATTAATGGATGAAAAGAAAAAGGCTCAAAGTGTAGCAGCAAATACTGCAAAATCAGTTGCAGAACCTGCTCAAGAGCAAGAAGATATTAAGACATATACGCCGACTAAACGCAGAAAGCCCACTTTCAGTGTTGATAATGAAAGTTCAGGCGAAATTTCTACCAATATGGCGATTATTCAACGTATCTCAACTTTAGAAAGAAAAGTTTATAATCTTGAACAACATGTTTATGGGTTACAAAAGTAAAAAGTTTTGGTATAATAGCAAATGGTGTTAATTTCGAGCAGTCGCGGTTAGCCTAGAGCTAACTGAGGAAAGTCCACGCACACACAAGCTGAGATTGCTTGTAGTGCCCGTATTCAGCTCAATAAGCTGGAGGATATAGTTTCTATATCACGGCGGAGAAAGTGCTAAGTCTTTGATATGCATAAGTATCCTGAAAGTGCCACAGTGACGAAGCAAGGTTGGAAACGACCTTGGTGGAACGAGGTAAACCCTGCGAGTGTGCAACCTAAATTTGGTGGGGGCGTTTCGACCTAAGAAAATGAACTAAAGGTCGGGTTATTGCTATTGCAATAAAGATAGATGGCTGCTGAAGGTTGTTTTTTGCCAAGAGCAACTGGAACAGAACGTGGCTTATAGAAATTGCACTGGCATGAGCTGAGCTTCTTTTGGAGCTCAGCTCTTTTTTTAAGAAAAAAATAAATTTGAAAAGAGAAATTATGAAAAAATATACATTATATACAACAATGGGTGCAGGTTTTGAAAGTGTAGTTGCTAAAGAACTACAAACACTTGGTTATGAGACTCGCACTGAAAATGGACGTGTTTTTTTTGAAGGAACACAAGAAGATATTGTAAAAACTAATTTATGGCTTAGAACAGCTGATAGAGTTAAAATTCTTCTTAAAGAATTTAAAGCATTAGATTTTGATACCTTATATAATGAAGTTTATGCATTTGACTGGGCACAATTATTACCAGTAGATGCTAAATTTCCTGTGCAAGGTCGAGCAGTAAGATCTAAGCTCCATTCAGAACCAGATGTTCAGTCAATTGTAAAAAAAGCCATCGTGGATAAAATGACTGACCAATATCATAGACGAGGTTTTTTGCCAGAAACTGGTAGTGAATATCCATTAGATATTCATATTTATAAAGATATAGCAAGAATCTCACTTGATACTACTGGCGAGAGTCTATTTAAGAGAGGTTATCGGGTTGAACATGGTGGTGCTCCAATGAAGGAAAACTTTGCAGCTGGTTTGTTACGTTTAACTCCATACAATGGCACGCATCCCTTAATTGATCCAATGACAGGTTCTGGTACTTTGGCAATTGAAGCAGCCTTAATTGCCAAGAATATTGCACCAGGTACTTGGAGAAAATTTGCTTTTGACAATTTTGACTGGTTTGATCCAACTCTTCACCAAAAACTTCTTGAAGAGGCTAAAACTATGATTAAGCCTCTTGAAGCACCTATTTGGGCTAGTGATATTGATCAATCAGTTCTCGAAATTGCTAAGCTTAATGCTCATAACGCAGGAGTGCTGCAAGATATTCGTTTCAAACAAGTAGCTGTTAAAGACTTTACTACCGATTTAGAAAATGGAATTATTATTGCTAACCCTCCATACGGTAAACGATTAAAGGACCGTAAAGGTGCAGAAGAGCTATATAAGCAAATGGGAGATGTATTAGGTAAATATACTGACTTTAGTCAGTACTATTTAACTGCTGATCCTAATTTTGAAAAGTTTTTTGGAGCAAAAGCTACTAAGAAGCGTAAATTATTTAATGGTAATTTGAGAGTAGATTTCTACCAATATTGGGCAAATAGAAGATAAATTATGATAACTGAAGATTTAAACACAGAATTTTGGGTAATTTCTGATACACATTTGATTGCAGATAGCCTTCATGATAATGGACAGGCTTTTTCTAGAATGCAAAAAACCAGTCAAGGCAAAGATTTATATTATCAAGAGACGGTTTTGAATGCTTTTATGAAAATGGCTCAAGAAAAAAAGCCCGCAGCGATTATTGTTACAGGGGATGTTACTTTTAATGGAGAAAGAGTTTCTGCAGAAAAGTTTGCGCAAATTTTTAAACCCTTAAAAGAAACAAAATTGTTAGTAGTTCCTGGAAATCATGACATTTTTGATGGATGGGCTAGAGAATTTCGAGGGAAAAAGCAATTTTTTGCCGGAGAAATTAGTCCAATGTTCTGGAAATCAATCTTCAGTGACTCATATAGATGTGCTAAAAGTAAAGATCCTAATTCATTGGCTTATAGTGTTCAGCTTAATCCAAATTACTTTTTATTAATGCTAGATTCTAATTACTATGGTAAAGAAGAAACTACTGAAGCTCCGCATACTCGAGGAGCAATTGGTAAAAAGCAATTAAAATGGGTTGAAAAGCAACTAAAGTATGCTTCAGAAAATAATTTGCGTCCGATTATTTTTATGCACCATAATTTATATGCTCACAATCCTGCAGTTAATCATGGATATGTATTAGATGATGCAATAGAATTGCGAAGATTGTGTTCTCGGTATAATGTAAGACTTGCTTTTTCCGGACACATTCATGCTCAAAATATATTGGGACCTCAAGGAACAACTCCAACTACAGAAATAGTCACTTCAAGTTTTTGTTCTAATGATCAAGGCTATGGTATAGTGCGTATTCATCAACATCATATTACTTATATTCGCAAGACTTTTGATATGAATAGATACTTAACTGATAAAGAAAAAGAAGACTATACTTTGAACCATTTTCATGAATATTTAGAAGATTTGCAACTTGGAAGTATCGCAGCAGACTTGATGCAAAGTGATTTGCGTAAAAATCATAATAGCTTAGAGTTAGTCAGAGCGATGGGGAACTTGTTTGCAAGGATGAATTATAACTTTTATACAGGGCATAATAATTTAAAGGCTTCTGAATTAAATAAGATTCATAGAACTGAAGCTTATCAAACCTTAATTAAGCAGCATCCTGAATATCGTCTATATTTAAAGACTTTGTATGATACAAGCAACCATAGTAATTTACAAGTAAAAATTAGATATTAAATAGGTGACGGAATGAAGAAAAAACATTACGTATTTTTAGGTAAAGCCGGACTCATTTACTATAGCTGGATGTTTGTAGTTTTATTTATTAGTTTGACATTTTTTTACGAAAAAAATACGACCATAAGTTGGCCGGGAGTTAGTTTACTAATTGGATTTTTTGTAATTTTAATTTATACTATTTTGACTTCATATTGGAACAAGGAATATTTTCGCATTCCTTTTAAATTTAAAGTGAAAATACCACAAACACCAAAATTAATTAAAAGAATTTGGAAATTCAATTTTTATGAAATTAAGTTAAATAAATATCAAACTTTTTATTTAGTGAGATTTATTAAGATATCGCAAAAGTAAATAATAACTATATAAATACTGAACAACTTGTTCAGTATTTTTTAGTGTATTTTAGATTGTATGTTAAGCTAGGATTGTTTGCTATAATAAAGATTGAATTTTATCAATATTAATTAGAAAGAGGCGCGCAGATGAAAACAGATATTCAAATTGCACAAGAAACTGAAGAATTGCCAATTACTCAAGTCGCCGAAAAGGTGGGTTTAACTAAAAAAGACCTTGAACCATACGGTTATGATAAAGCGAAAATTACTTGGCAAGCAATTAACAAAGCACGTCAAAACAATCATCTAGGGAAATTGATATTAGTAACTTCTATTTCTCCAACACCTGCTGGAGAAGGAAAGTCTACAATTACGATTGGTTTAGGGGATGCAATTAATAATCAATTACACAAGAAAACTATGATTGCTCTTAGAGAGCCATCTATGGGACCAGTATTTGGACTCAAAGGTGGTGCTACTGGCGGTGGAATGGCGCAAATCATTCCTATGGAAGATATTAATCTTCATTTTACAGGGGACATGCACGCTTTAACTAGTGCTATTGATACATTAGCGGCTTTAGTTGATAATTATATTTATCAAGATAATGGTTTAAATATTGATCCAAATAGAATCATGCTTAAACGAGGAATTGATGTAAATGATCGTACACTTAGAAAAGTCACTGTAGGACAAGGTTCTAAATTCAATGGAATTGAACATCAATCAAGTTTTGCTATAACAGTTGCTAATGAATTGATGGCGATTCTCTGTTTGGCAACCGATATTGATGATCTAAAAAAGCGCATTGGTGAAATGCTTGTTGCATACACTGTTGAAGATGAACCAGTGTATGTTAAGCAACTGGGGTTTGAGGGAGCAATTGCGGCACTTCTTTCAACAGCCTTAAAACCTAATATTGTTCAAACTCTTGAACATACTCCTGCCCTTGTTCACGGAGGACCTTTTGCTAATATTGCTCATGGTGCAAACTCTGTAATCGCCACTAACTTGGCATTGCATCTTAGCGATTATACTTTGACTGAAGCTGGATTTGGTAGTGATCTAGGTGGACAAAAGTTTATGGATTTTGTTTCTAAGCATTTAGATAAAACTCCTGATGCTAGTGTTGTGGTAGCAACTGTTCGTGCATTAAAGTATCAGGCATTAAAGTCTACTGATAAACTTGATGAAGAAAACTTAACCGCCTTAAAGGAAGGCTTTAACAACTTAAAGCGTCATATGAACAATATGCGTGCATATAATGTCTCTGTAATTGTTTTAATCAATCGCTTCGCTACAGATACTGATGCAGAACTTAACTTGCTTAAAAAATTGGTAGAAGAACAAGATATTCAAGCTGAAGTAGTCAACTATCATGATCAAGGATCAGTTGGCGGAGTAGAAGCAGCCCAAGCTGTAATTGATTTAGCTGATTCTGGTAAAAGTGACTTAGTTTCCACTTATAGTGAAGATGATGATGTTAAAACTAAAATTGAAAAAGTTGCTAAAAATATTTATCATGCTAAAGATGTTGACTATAGTGAAAAAGCGGAACAAGACATTTTAGAATTAGAAAAATTAGGTAAAAATAATTTACCTGTAATTATTGCTAAAACTCAATATTCATTTACCGACAATAAAGATGCTTTAGGAGCACCAGTAGATTTTACTCTTCATGTTAAAGGCTTAAGTCTTAAAAATGGTGCACGTTTTATTGTTGTTACTACAGGACATGTTTTAGATATGCCAGGACTTCCAAAGCATCCCGCCGCACTTGATATTGATGTCGATAATAATGGAAAAATTAGTGGACTATTTTAAATATGCAATACTTATACTTAATTATCTCACTGTTAGTAGTAGTGGCAGATCAAGGACTGAAAGCCTACATTATAAATAATTACTCTGTAGGTGAAGTTCATCAAATCATTCCTGGAATCCTGTCTTTTGATTATTTGCAAAATAACGGGGCTGCATGGAATATTTTACCAGGACAAATGTGGCTGTTTTATGCTATTAGTATCATTGCTATCGGTGTTTGTGTATATTTCTTGTTTAATAAAAAATATACTAGTAAACTATTTGATACTGGTGTTTCTTTGGTACTTGGGGGAATAATTGGGAACTTTATTGATCGCTTGCACTTAAAGTATGTGGTTGATATGCTTCAGCTTGATTTTGTTCACTTTAATATTTTTAATATTGCTGACAGCGCAATTACTATTGGTGTGATTTTGATTTTTGTTTATTTGATATTTTTTGATAAGGATGAAAATAATGTCAAAATATGAACTTACTGTTAAAGGTGAATCTGGGAGACTAGATAAATATGTCTCTGAAAAGATTGATGAATTATCTCGTAGCAGAGTTAAAGAATTAGTTAACGATAACGATATTTTGGTAAATGGTAAGAAAGAAAAAGTTTCTTATAAAATTTCTGATGGGGATGTAATAAGTGTTACGGTTCCTGCAGTAAAACCACTTAATTTAGAAGCTCAAGATATTCCATTAGATATCATTTATGAAGATGAAGATGTAATCGTAGTTAATAAGCCTCAAGGGATGGTAGTTCATCCTTCAGCTGGTCATCCTGACCACACTTTAGTTAATGCTCTTTTATATCATACAAAAGATTTAGCCAAAAGTTCAGAAGGCTTTCGTCCAGGTATTGTCCATAGAATAGATAAAGACACCTCGGGACTTCTAATGATTGCCAAAAACATAAAGGCTCGTGAAAGCTTAGAAAGTCAATTGGCACATAAAACTAATAAGCGTCAATATCTAGCAATTGTTCATGGAAACTTTGGTGAAGAAGCTGGAAAAATTGACGCACCTATTGGACGCAATCCTAATGACCGTAAAAAAATGGCTGTAGTTGAAAATGGCAAAAATGCTGTAACACATTTTACTGTTTTAGAGCAATTTAAAGGCTATAGTTTAATTATGTGTCAATTAGAAACAGGTCGAACTCATCAAATCAGAGTACATATGGATTATATTGGCCATCCAGTTGCAGGAGATCCTTTATATGGTCCAAGAAAAACTTTAAAAGGTAATGGTCAGTTTTTACATGCTAAGGTACTAGGCTTTGAGCAACCAACAACAGGTGAGTGGTTAGAGTTTTCAGTAGAGCCGCCACAGATTTTTAAAGATCAATTAGTACAACTTAGGAAACAAGTGATATAATGAAACGCTATTTAATTCTTGAAGATGGTAGTTCTTTTTCAGGAGAAGGAATTGGGTCAACTATTATTTCTACGGGAGAACTTGCAATCCAAACTGGAAATTTTGGCTACCAAGAGTCGTTAACTGATCCTACAAATGCTGGTAAGATTTTAGTTTTTACAACTCCAATGATTGGTAACACCGGTATTAATGCCATTGATTATGAAAGTATTGATCCCACCGTTAAAGGAATTATTGCTAGCGATATTGCTTGGAATATTTCTGATAGCGAAAACTTTCAGGATCTGGAGAGTTTTTTAAAAGAAAAAAAGATTCCAGCAATTTTCAATGTTGATACTCGAGCTTTAGTTCATCGTTTAATGGAAGAAGGAACAATTAAGGCTTCGATTATGGATACTGATGATGCTCATGCTTTTGATCAAATCAAGGCTCTTGTTTTACCTAAAAACAAGTCGATGGCTGTTTCTACTAAAAATGCATATGCGGCACCTAATATGGGAAAAACTGTCGCTGTCCTTGACTTAGGGTTAAAACATTCTATGCTAAGAGAGTTATCCTTAAGACAAGCGAACGTGACAGTCTTACCTTATAATGCTAAACCTAGTGATATTGAAAACTTGCGTCCAGATGGAATAATTATTTCTAACGGCCCTGGTAAGCCCGAAGAATTAAAAAATACATTAAAGCCAGTTTTCGATTATTTTTATGGAAAACTTCCCATTTTAGGTATTGGACTAGGATTTTTAGTTTTAAGTGATTATTTAAATTTTGAACTTGTTAAGTTACCACAAGAATTTGATGGGATAAATTATCCAGTTATTGAACAAAATTCAAACCGAATTTGGCAAACTTCAATGGATATTGATCAGTTAGTTCTTCCTGATAGTATGCAAATGAATATGAACCAAGAATTTTTTGATTTGCATACTGATTTGTTAGCTGGATTTTGTAATGAAAAAGAAAAAATTATTGCTACTGCATTTAACCCAGAAGGAGCTCCCGGTAGCTTAGATGCAAATAGTATTTTTGATAAGTTTATGGATATGATGAAATAAGAAAGGAGGAAGAGGGATGCCTTTAGAAAATGATCTAAACAAAGTTTTAATAATTGGTTCAGGTCCTACATTAATTGGAAGTGTAGCAGAAATGGACCTTTTAGCAACAGATGCTATTGATGCACTTACTGAAGAAGGAATTGAAGTTGTAATTGTTAATCCAAATCCAGCAACAATTTCTACAGATAAGCGTCCAGGAGTGACGGTTTATTTAGAGCCAATGACGCTGGATTTTTTAAAGCGAATTTTACGAATGGAAGAACCTGATGCAATTATTACTGCATATGGTTCAACAACCGGACTTAAGGTTGCTCATAAATTGATTCAAGACGGAATTTTGCAACAAATGCATATTAAACTATTAACCTTGAATCCACGAACTTTAGTAATGGGTAACCAACAAAAACGCACACAATTTTTACAAAAGCTAGGAATTGATGTTAATCGTTCATGGAAACTTGATGAAATTGCACATGATGATTTTGAATTTCGAGCCAAAAAAATTGAGGATGAAGTTTCGTTTCCAGTTTTAGTAACTAAATACCATAAATATGTCCATAATGAACATCTTGGATTTAAAGATGCTCAAGAATTAATGGCATATTTCAAAAAAGAAAGTCAAAGTGAAAACTTTTCATGGAAACATTATCGTTTAACTGAGGATTTATCTTCTTGGGAAGAAGTAATTGTAAATGTTATTCGAGATAAAGAAGGAAATATTGTTTTTGTAAACTTTGCTGATTCTATTGAGCCAGTGGCCATTAACTCAGGAGACTCTGCAACTGTAATGCCGTCACTTACTCTAAATAATGATCAAATCCAAGAAATTAGGAAAATAACTAAAAAAATTGCTACAGAGCTTAATGTTTTAGGTATTTTAAGTGTTCATTTTGCAGTTAAATATCATGGTACTCAGATTCAAACTAAGGTTTTGACTATAAAGCCACGTTTGACTCGAAGTTCAGTCTGGATTCAGCGAGCAGGCTTATATAATGTAGGCTACATCGTTTCTAAAGTTGCAATAGGTTATACTCTTAATGAAATTACAGATCCTTTATCTGGTTTAAATGCCGCAATAGAACCTACTTTAGATGCAATTGCAATCAAAATGCCTTATTGGTCTTTATCAAATTATGGCTCTAATCACTATAAATTAGGTAAGGCTATGCAAGCTAGTGGAGAAGCCATGGGAATTGGTCGCAATTTTGAGACAGCTTTTTTAAAGGGGTTATCATCTACGATTGATACTGATATTGCTTATTCTGTTTTTAAAAATGAATTTAATAAAGATATTCAAGAAATCAAAAGTGATTTAGGTGAAGCAGATGAAATGCATCTAATTAAATTATTAGCTGCAATTGCTAAAGAAATCCCTTATTCTGAAATTCAAGATATTACTCATTTGCATCCCGTTTATTATCAAAAATTACGTCACCTAGTTAAAATAGCAACTCAAATTCATAACAACTTAAATAATGAGCTGCTAGAAGAAGCTAAAAAGCGTGGTTTTTCAAATGATTTAATTGCTAAAATTGCCCATATTTCAATAAAACAAGTTGAAAAGCAAATAGATGAGTTAAATCTAGCTCCATCTTATCTTGAAATTGATGGTTCTGCTGGGATTTATCGTCCTAATGTACATGCTTTTTATAGTGGATATGGAGTTCAAGATGAAGTAAAGCCGTTGATTGCTGAAAAGAAGGTTTTAGTAATAGGGATGCTACCATTACAAGTTTCTGTTACCAGTGAGTTTGACTATATGTTGGCTCATGCAGTACATGCTCTTCATAATAATGGTTATGCAACAATTTTATTATCAAACAATGATGAATCTGTAGCTACAAGGTATAAAGATGTAGATAGAGTATATTTTGATCCAATCACAGTTGAAAATATACTTGCTGTAGCTAAAAAAGAAGGAATCAAAGATATTCTTTTGCAGTTTTCCGGTAAAAAAGTTAGTGCCTTAAGTCAAAAGTTGATTGACAATGGGTTACATATTTTAGGACGAGAAAATATTAACCCTCGTGATAAAATCAATCAATTATTGTCAGAACCCTTTAAAAAATTAAAACGTGTTCCATCACTAACTACGACTGATAAAGCTGAGGTTAAAAAATTTGTAGAATTGTACGGTTTTCCTTTATTAGTAGGTGGCATAAGTAAAGAAATTAAACAAAAATCAGCGGTTGTATATGATATGCCAGCTTTTGACAAATATCTGACGGAAAATCAATTAGATGAAATCTCTGTATCTAGATTTATTGAAGGAAACAAATACGAAGTTACTGCTATTTCTGATGGTGAACATGTTACCATTCCGGGTATTATAGAACATTTGGAGCAAACTGGTTCTCATGCTTCAGACTCGATTGCAGTATTTAAACCTCAAAACTTATCAAGTGATGGTAAAGCAAAACTGACTAAGTATTCTATTTCTTTAATAAAAAAAGTTGGAATGCGAGGTATCTTTAACTTGCATTATTTAAGAGTAGGAGAAACACTTTACTTATTACAGATTAAGCCATATGCAGGACATAATGTTGCCTTTTTATCTCAATCATTAGGTAAAAATATTACAGCTTGTGCTACCGAAGTATTAATTGGTAAAAATCTGCCTGAAATGGGTTATGAAGAAAAACTATGGCCTACAAATGATTTTATTCATGTTAAAATGCCAGTCTTTTCTTATATTAATTATAGTAGCGGAAATACGTTTGACTCGAAAATGAAGTCTTCAGGATCTGTTATGGGTCGAGATACGCATTTAGCTAAGGCTTTATATAAGGGATATGAAGCTAGTGATTTACATATACCAAGTTATGGTACGATTTTTATTTCTGTGAGGGATGAAGAAAAAGCACGTGTGACTAAACTAGCTAAAAGATTTGACCGGTTAGGATTTAAATTGATTGCGACAGAAGGAACAGCTAATATGTTTGCGGAAGCAGGAATTACTACAGGAGTTGTAGATAAGGTTCATACTGATCCGCGGAATCTATTAGAAAAAATTCGTCAGCATAAAATCGTAATGGTAGTTAATATTACTAACTTGTCAGATGCTGCAAGTGATGATGCTACTCTTATTAGAGACCAGGCGCTCTACACACATATTCCAGTATTTTCAAGTATTGAAACGGCTGAATTAATTCTTGATGTACTAGAATCTTTGGCATTAACTACTCAACCAATTTAAAGGGTAGTTTGAACTATTATTGCATAACTTTTCAACATATTAAAAACACAGATAAGTTCATGAGGCTTTAAGAACTTATCTGTGTTTTTGTGTAGTGATTTTTAATGAATGCTGCAAGCTTAATCTATTTTCTTGGCCATAATTTCCTTTTCTTCAGGAGTAACTTCAATTGAATTTTGACCTGTATAAATTACAAAACCAGGCTTTGCGCCATTAGGTTTTTTAACGCGCTTATCTTGAACATAATCAACTGGTACATGAGCTGAGAGTTTACCTTTAGAAAAGTAGGCAGCAATTTCAGCTGCTTCTTGAATATCTTGGTCACTAGGGTTATCATGTTGCAAAATCACATGTGACCCCGGCATATTCTTTACATGGAACCAATAGTCAGACTTATTTGCCTTTTTAAGAGTTAACCAGTCATTTTGGTAGTTGTTTTTTCCTACTAAAACTGTTTTACCAGAAGAAAGCTTAAATTTGTTTAGATTGCGTTCAGTAATCTTTTTACGACGCTTATTAGTTTGCTTTTTACGAAGATAACCCTGATTAATTAATTCATCAGTAATTTGTTCAATATCCTGCGGATCAGCATTATCAATTGCAGTTTGAATAGAATCAAAATAGCGTAAATTGTTTTCAGCTATTTGAATTTGTTCATTGACATGCTTAATTGAATCGCGCAGTTTTTTATATTTGGTAAAATATTTTTGAGCATTGCGAGCAGGAGAAAGAGCAGGGTCTAACTTGACTTCGATTGGATTATTATTGTCATAATAATTAGGAAGAGCAACTTTAGTCATACCGGGTTTAACCATTCCTAAATTAGCGTTTAAAATTTCGCCACGGATTCGATACCCTTCAGAATTTTCTGCTACATCAAGTTGCTTTTTAAGTTTGATGATTTTCTTAGAAAGTTTCTTTTGTTCATTTTTAACTATACGTTCTACTTGGCTAGCACGCTGTTTTACCCAATCACGAGTTGCTTGGTATTCATAGAACTCATCAAGAGCATGATTGAGACTAGGATCAGAGCTTTCTTTTTCTAAATCTAAATGATAAGGCAAATAACTGAATATCTTACGTTTGTTTTTGGGAGTTTTAAGAACAAAACCTCTAGGATTATCAAATTGATCAAAAAAAGTTTTAAAAGAAGAGTAGGTATAAGAGTCTTCTAAATAACCGCTAAGTTCCATACGATCATCGCGGTCAAGACCATCTAATTCTTTAGTAAGTTCTTCTCCTGTAGAATATTTACTTTTTAATTCATTAAATTCTTTTTCTTTAATATTTAATCCGTTGATACCGGGTTTAAGTGGAGGGAGCTCATATTTAGCTTTTGGTAATAAAATACGAGCACGGTTTTCATCAGGATTGATTCTTTTAAGCAAATCAATGATATGACCATCTTGTTGATCGTACAAAATCACATTACTGTGGCGACCCATTAATTCAACCGATAAAACCAATTCTACTTCGTCCCCGAGTTCATTACGGTTGCTAAAATGAAAGTTAATAATTCTGTCTACTCCGATTTGTTCAATTGATTGTAAAACTGATCCTTCTAAATACTTTCTAAGTACCATTACAAAGGTAGGAGCTTTATCAGGATTGGAAATAGATTGCTTAGTTAAGTAGATCCGTGGATATTGCGCATTAGCTGAAATAAGCAATTGTTTATTTTTGCGATTTTTTCTAAATACTAATACCAAATCTTGTTCAAATGGTTGGTAAATTTTTGATAAACGTCCGTCTATGATTTCTGGACTTAATTCATGTAATAAGCTATGGATAAATAAACCATCAAATGCCATTTATATCACCTCAAAACATCAATTATTATAACATAGATAAAGAAGATGGCTAATTATCTGACTATGATAAATAAGGTTTACTAAACATAATCCCATTCAAATATTCAAAATATGTTATAAAATGTTATGTAATATTTTTATCTTTTAGGAGAACAACACTTATCAAATAGTGGTACAATGTTGTTTATTAGTTTTATTTGGGAGAAATATAAATGGATGTTTTGTCGTTTAGCACGATTTCAGATTTTATCAATAAAGAAGTCAATAACCAGTGTGGACTAAATGTCTCACAAATGCGAATATTATTATTTTTCGATAAAAATAATAACGAAAAAATCACAATGGGAAAAATGGCTCATCAAATGGACATTTCTTTATCAACGCTTAGTCGGCAATTGCAACAGAATAAAACTCGCAAACTTGTAGAAGTAACACGTTCTGAAAAAGACACAAGCAAGCATATTCATCTTAACTTAGAAGGATTAGAAAAAGTTAATGAATTAAAGAAAGAGCTATGTTTGATTGAGCAAAAAATATTTTTTGACTTAAATAAACAACAACAAAGTGAATTTTCACATGAGTTAGAATCAATTATTGAGAGCATATCTTGTTAAAGTCGTCACATGTATTTTTTTGTGTTATAATTTTTCTATATAATTAAATAGAATGGAAAGGGTTAAAGAAATGAAGATTGCATTAGTTACCGATAGTACTAGTGTCTTAACTGAAAAGGAAGTTAAGGACAACAATGTAATCGTAGCTCCAATTCCAATTATCATTGGTGATAAGGAATATTTAGAAGGGGTTAATATTACATCTGCCGAACTTTTTGAAACCCAAAAGCAAGGTGCAGCATTTCCTAAAACTTCACAGCCAAGTATGGGAGATATGCTTGCGTTATTCAATAAGCTTCATGAAGAGGGCTATGAAGCAATCATTACAATTACTTTATCAAGTGGTATTTCAGGCTTCTACAGTACTTTAGAAAATATGGCACGTAATTATCCAGAATATGGATTATACCCATATGATTCTAAAATGACAGTTCGTCTTCAAGGATATTTAGTTTTAGCAGCTGCTAAAATGATTAAGAATGGACTTGAACCACAAGAGATAATCGCTAAGTTAGATTCTATTAGATCTACTATTGATGAATTATTCGTTGTAGATGATTTAAAGAATCTTAGTCGCGGAGGACGCCTTAGCAACGCTAGTGCCTTTATTGGAACGATGCTTCACATTAAGCCACTTCTTACTTTTAATGAAGAAGGTAAGATTATCGCTTTTGATAAAATTCGTTCCCTCAAGCGTGCTGTAGCTAAGGTAGAAAATATTGCTTTAGAGCGTACTAGCAAGTTAGATTATAAAGACAAATTGCGTTTCTTTGTATTTCACTCTAATGATGCAAAGCAAGCTGAAGGAATCAAGGAATTTATCGAAGAGAACTTTCCGGGGATGCCAATTGATGTAGCAGAATTTAGTCCTGTAATTGCTACACACTTAGGAGAGAAATCCATTGCTATTGCTTGGATGGTAGATATTGATAAAATTGATTTAAACTAATAAAAAAGACACCATTCGGTGTCTTTTTTATATTCTATAATTAATTATCAAATATAGAAGTGTCTTTCATTAGGTCTTGTAATTGTTTAGCACTCCAAGGCAAAAATTCAGCAATTGTAAATCCTACTAAATTTGTTTGCAGACTTAGTTCTGAAATTGTTTTCCATACACTTTGTCTATCAATTATGCCTATAGCAGCATTGGAAGGGATGTGGGTTAGGGTAGGATTATTAAAATATGTTGCATAAAAAGTATGCGGGTCCATAATATCCATGTCTAAATGGATATAAATATTGTCAAATTTATTCTGTTTAATCCAATTGGAAATTAAACTCAAGTCTAATACAGCATCTTTTTGAACTAAATAATTGATATGCAAATTATTTAGTTCTTCCTTTTCTTGAAAAGTAGGTTCTTGCAAACCAGCATAGAAAATTTGCTTATTTGTTAAGGGATGATTGACAAACTTAGCAAGCTCTGAATCACCTCGATTTAATAAATTCCCTAAAACCATGGCATGTTCATTATAAAACATTTCAGGATTAGATATGTCAGGGTGAGCATCAAACCAAATAACACCTAAATTATCATAATGCCCGTTAAGATAATCAATAGGTGCTTGGGAAACTAGGCAGTTTCCACCAAAAGTGATGATTTTATCAGGTCTTTCTTCATTGATGATCTGATAAGTTTTAGACATTGTGCTTTTTATAATATTTTGACCATATACGCCATTTTCTTTTGCTAATTTTTGAGGGGAGTCGGGTACAGAAATTTTAATTTCTTTTTGATTATTATTTATTGGAGCAATGACTGATAATATTTGCGCCCCTAATTTATATACTGGATTATTACCAGCTTGCCAATCAGGAATTTCTAATCTAATTGTTTTGTTCATAGTATTTTCCTTTTTAAAAATCTTCTAGCTTATTCATAAGTGCATATTTCTACTAAATTATTATCTGGGTCCCTGACATAAACTGACGTCATTTTCCCATACGCACCATGCTTAGTGACAGGACCTAATTCAATAGGGATATTGTGATTTTGATAATTGGTTATTATTTCATTTATGGAAGAATCAGTTTCTAAACAAAAATCATAAACTCCAGTAGCTAATTTATTTGCTACAATTGCATTTACTTTATTTTCTACTTTTCGTAATCGAAGTAATGAGTGTCCACACTTTAAACTGGCAAAGTCATCGTTAGTTTGGCTTTTAATGATTGGTAAACCAATTATTTCATTATAAAAGTAAATAGATTTATCTAAGTTTTTAACTGATAACACAAAATGATCTAAATTAATTATCTTCATGTCTTTTTTTCTCCTCATTAGTAATTTCATTTAATGCTGCACGTTGCTTTTTCTGATCAACATGGGTATAAAGATCAGTCGCAGAAGTGCCTTTTTGACCTAATTGTTGTGCTACTAAGACTTGGTCCTTAGTTATATCATATAACTCTGATGCTAAGGTATGACGAAGCTTATGAGGAGTAAGAGGGTGACCAAAGGCAGCAGAATACTTATTAACCATTTTTTCAATAGCATTGGTAGTTATTCTCTTAGTTTGATTATGCCAATTTGTTAAAAAGAAAGCTTGCTCATTTTTAGGAGCATTATATCGAGTCTGACGAATCTCTTTGTATTGTTGGATATAATCAAGTGTCCATTCAGCAATCGGCACACTATCTCGCTGTCCACCTTTACGTGTAACATCTAAAATTGCATTATTTAAGTTTAGATCCTTCATATTTACATTAGCACATTCTGAAACGCGAATTCCAGTTCCTAAGATGAGGGCTACGATTGCCATATCGCGCTCTTTGTTTTTTTTGAAGGAGGGAAGAGCTTGCTTGACACATTGTTTTTCATAATCGCTTTCAATAAAATCTAAAAATTCGTATTTCATATTACCGGTATACATGTGTGATTCCAAAACATGGGCACGATAATTCAATGTTTGTGAACTACTTAGAGAATCAATTTTAAGCATTACATTTCTGTCAAAATAAGGATTGCCATCATTGTTATCAGCGGTAATCGTTAAAAACTTAAATAATGATCTTAAAGCGTTGATAGAACGGTTGATTGTGGTTGGCGAATTAAGACGTCCTTGTTGATTTTTAGTGTGACCAAGATAATTTATATAGAGCATAATATCATTGCGCCTAAGAGTAGCTAGAGTATCTGTAGAAAGCTCTTTATTTGTTTTTGCTTTGGAAATACCTTCTTGTCGTAACCAATTAAAAAAACGTCGAATCTCAGTTAAATATTGATATGAAGTTGCTAGTGAATGATTTGTTCCAAGATTGTACTCTTGAACAAAATCTGGCATCTTTTTTAATTCTGTATCTATTAATTCTAAATATTTTTGTGTTTCCATAAATTTGTTAACTCCTTAAATTTATGTTGAAAACTATTATTGATAATTTATTTTTAATTATATATGAATTTTAATTTTTTGTCTTACAGCTTCTGTCTAGGGAAGTAATATCTACCTATCATTAAAATTATAGTTTTAATGATAGCACATAAAAGAATTCTAATATAGAGCTTTTTTTATATAAAAATATTTTCGGTCTCATTAACACATTTATATTTGAATAAACTAAAAATCAGATATAATCCATTAGTAACTAATTTATTATCAGTTTTATAAATATTACATAAAAATACCCCGAAATTTGGATTAAAAATTTCGGGGCGCATATCAACAATATAATTGACATATTTGAAATGCATTAATTAGAGGTTCTTATTTTTACGCTCGGCATTTCTTTTCACAATTAGTTGTTGAAATGCAATCTCACGTGTCATAGTATTTTCAACTTTAATTAGTTTAGCGATTGCCTCTGTATCAGCATTTTGTTGGGCTAAAATCATTTGATCATTATTTTTTTGATAATCAATAATCTGTTGATGATTTGCAGCGTAACATTGTAAAAATAAACGAGCACTACGTCCATTTCCTTCTCTAAAAGGATGCATATAATTAATCAAATCTAGTAATTGTGCGTAATCTAAAGCAGACAACGTTCTCTTATTACTTTGTTCTTGCAATAAATTATTTATATCAATTTCGGCAAATCTAAATCTTTTGTAGTCAAAAAAAGTATAGCCATCTTTTTGAAAATTTCCCCACCTATATTTGCCAGCCCAATCGTAAAGTTTGTAAAACATTAATTTATGCAATTTAGCTAATTGCATAATATTATTAACTTTAGGCCTTCTTTGTAAGATCTTAATTGCTGCTACTGCAGTTTCTTCAAATTCTAATGCTGCAAGTTTTTTTGCATCATGAATATTTAATCTATTAATTAATACACCGTTAGGATAAATTGTTTCTTTAATCCAATTACTCATTTTCAAAAAGTTCTCTGTACATTTCATCAAATTCGGGATCAGGGTTTTGTACTTCTTTAAGTAAGTACAAAATATCATCTCTAGTGGGTTGCCATCCTTCCAAGTGATTATTAACTACAGCAAATTTAACTTGTTGATATAATTCTTTATCACTTATTTGAATTCCCTGAATCATTTGATGTTTATCATCAATCTTTAGTTCATAGTTGTCAGACTGTAATTTACTTAATAAATCAGGTGATTGCATCCCCAATCCTTTAGCAAAAGCGTTTAATACTCTGATTGACCAAGATTCAATTGGTTTTTTAATAGCATTTCCTAATGTTGATCGAGCAACTCCACTTTTTGATGCAATATCTGCAACTGTCAAATTATTATTATTTAGGATTGCTGAAATTGTAGTTGTCATATCATCTCATCTCCATTTTTATTTAATTATACCACATATGGGTATATCGCTCCTAATATGGACATACAATTATTAAAAAAGGATTCAGTAATATTGAATCCTTTTTTACTCTAAGAAGTTATTACTTTACCAAGCAATTATCGCGTGATGTTGTATTGCTACCATCCTTTACATAATGAAATGCATATTTTTAGTAATATTAGTTACTTGTTGGAAGTTCCTTATCGGGTTTAACAAGTACACCAACTACCCAATTATTAGTTCCTTTTATTCTGTAAAAACCATTTAGCTTCCATGCTGGAACAAACATATCTGCGAAAGGAACAGTTTCTTGATGTTTGTCTACAACTAATTTAGTACCTTTGGCTAAGTTATTTTGCACTACTTTTCCTTTATTAATATTTATATTTCAATATATAGAAAATTATTATTCTTCCAAATATAAAAAAACAGATAATTCATGATATGAACTATCTGTATTTTTTGTTAATTATTTTGTAGTATTAGCTTGACTTGCTTCATACGTAGCTTTTGCTTCTTCTGGTGTATTGTTTGGTGCTAATTTGATTCCACCAAAAAATTCAACATCATTTGCTTTCACATAGCCATTGTTCATCTTAATTACATTATTTGGATATGTAAAAGTACCATCAATTTCTTTAGCTAAAGGATGATAAAATAGTTCCGCCTTATTTTCAGAAGGAACCCATATATAAGTAAGTTTATCTACTTTGAAAGCTCCCCATTGCTTCTTGATTTTTTGTCCACCAAGATTTCTTATAGTTCCATCCGCATTATACACATCAGTTGCCTTCACAAATCTAATACGTGAATAATGTTCATCATCATAATCATATAATGGCAATTCTTTATTAACTTTTACATCCGCAAAATGTAACCAGTTATTGGTTCCTTTTATTCGATACATTGGAGCATTTCCATATTGAGTTGAAGGGAAGTAACCTGAAAACGGAGTATCTGAAAAATAATCAACAGTAAATTTAGTTCCAACTTTTAAGTTCTTCTTTACTATTTTAAGTTGTTTATCGTCTTTGCCTTCTCCAGTATAAATTGCAGCCACGCTTGATTTAACTGTAGCAGTAGCTTCTTGTTCTTTTACAGGAGTCGGAACTTCTTTAGCTGATTTACTTAAATTAGAAGCCTTTACATATTGCTTCTTTGGTCCACCTACACGATAGTATTTTTTACCGTTTTTAAATTTATAACTTCCACCATAAGTTGTAATTGTTGTGCCTTTTTTCAGTACTTTTTTATTAGCACGTTTAGTACTTGTTGCATAAACATATGCGTTTGAATCAACTTTTCTTTGAACCCCATCAATATTGGTTAGTTTAATGTATTTATCTTGATATGTGATTTTGTAGTAGTATTCTCCATTAATCTTAACAGGATCAGAATAAAATTCTACATCTTGATATGAAGCAAATACTGTTCCAGTATTTTTACCATCTTTATTATAAATTGCAGAATTATGCATTGTTTTTTTAGTTACTACTTTATTGGCAGCCTGAACTGTATTAGACATAAAAGGTGTAGTTCCAATTAATACTATGGTTCCTGCTAATAATACTTTCTTATATAAATTCATGAAATAATTCTCCCTTTATTAGATTAATCTTATTATCTAATAACAATTTATTTAATTCAATGTAAAAAGCGTGAACTTAAAAGTTCACGCTTTTTACACATAACTAATCAGACCATTTAATTCTATAAATCTTGTTCTTAGAAGTATATGAATAATATTTTTCTGCAGGATTCTTAGGTTTATCAATCTTTTTTGCTTTATGGTAAGCAACAGTTAAATATCCATAATTTTCATCAATAATTTGGATACTTTCAACTTCTGAGTGAAGTCCTTGCCCTTTAATATCGACTACTCCTGCTGCACTTAAATCTAAAGTGCTCCATCTGCTCGAATCATTTCTTGCATAAGTAGGAATTTTTAATACCTGTTTATGATGTGCTTCGAATTTACCAGTTCTTTTATCAATATCAGGAGACTTTTGACTTGTTACATAAATATTACCCTTATTGTCCAAATCATATCCTTGTACAGAGTTTAAAACAAAGTTATCATACTTATCTGCATTTTTATTATAAAATTCTGTAACCTTAAATGATGAATCAAGTGCGTATTCTAAGTCATTGATCTTTACATATCTCTTTTCTGGAGACAAGTTCTTAACCTTATTCAATGCTTCATTAATTTTTGGTAAATGATAAACTGAAAAATATCCTGTACCAGCTTTATCAATAGTTGCAATCAAAAGCTTTTCGTAATTAGGTGATACAGCTGCTTCAGAACGTACCATATCATCACCAGGATAATCCATTTTACCAGCATGACTTAACCATGCAATTCTAGCAAAATCTAAATTACTGTTGGAGTCCACTTTATCAGTAACAATGTCTACTCTAGCAATTTGACTACACCAACTACCAACAGATTTAGTTCCAATAAACCAATTATTCTTTTTACCGGAATATTCCCAAGTTTGTGTATGGTGACCAGCAGCTCCATTACCTTTAAACTTCAAAATATTCAAATTCTTAGGATCATTTATTGAACCTCTATAAACTCTAATCTCTTCTTGATTATTCCATAATTGTAATGCGTAAATATTGTCTTTTGTTACATTACCTTTTTGAATCACTGAACCATGTCCAGTACTTACTTCAAAACTCTTTTCTACATTTACACTTGTAGTAGGTTTAATAAATCTCATATTTTTTCCTCCAATTAATTTTCTTTTTGCTTAAACCTAAGCTCAGTAACAGATTTTTCAACTCCTGCAAAAATATTCTGCACGTCTTCTTCTGTTACCTTGAATCCCTTTCTTTGCAGACCATCAACCACGGCATTAACTACATTGTTTAGCTTCTTATCATCTGACATTACTGCCTTATCATAGAAGTAAACATAATCAGTCATTAGTGTTTTCGCGGTGTCTTGAAATTCAGTTAGGCGCTGGTTTTTAAGATGTAAATGCCCTAATAGTCCAGCTCCAATTAGGCTGATGATCCACAATATTAATCCACTCAATTCGATATACTCACTAATAGTCATTGATCTATCCCTTAATCAAGTTGATATTTTAGTGCTTTTAATGCTATTCTTGATATATTATTTTTATTTTAAAGCTTTATTTCTCTAATTTTGAAAGGACAGTCAATAATCATGAATCCATCAACTAATCCAATTTTTATTTATAAACCAACTACCAGCACAAAATTTAAAGGATACTATATTTCTACATTTTTTGATATTTTCTTTGGAATGGGTGTTTCTCCAAAATATAGGAAGTTTCATCAATTTATCTTCCATTCCTCTATAATTATCCTTATAATTTTAGCAATTCTAATACCATTTTATATGCCTGCCAAACTAACAAAAGAGTTAGAATTACTAGTATTATTTGTCATACTATCAATATTTTTATACCCTGCTTGCCTTGCATGGATATATACTAGAATAAAAATATATCCAATAATTATTCTTTCTCTTAATCCATTAAGTTCCACTGAAAAAGAACAAGTTAAGGCAAATTTTTCAATCAATGATAAAATCTATTTCTTTCCTATAAAAAAGTACAGATATGACTTTTTAATTGAAACTTCAAAGCATTTTATTATATGCGGCTTTGATAAAACTAATAATAAAAATATTAAACTGACCTATCCTATTTCTAAAATAGAAAATAAAGATGTTCTTCAAAAAATAGACCTTCGCCAAGAATTAAAGCCATACTATAAAAAATATATCAAGTTATAACATAGTTTTTAACTATGTTTTTTATGCTCCTAAAAGTGCACCTATCGCTGCTCCAGCACCTGCAGCAATAGTTCCACCATCCGCTAAAGCGGCTAATATTGCTATGGCCACTATCAAAATTGCACCTGCTGTAACCTTTACCAAATCACCATTTGGTAGTCCATGCAATAAGTCAGTAGGTTTTACAGTAATGCCAATTTCAAGAGATAACTCATTAGTAACTAATTTATTGTCTTCCTTGTAGACATTGCAGCTGATTGTTAACTTATAATCTACTCCATTGGTTTCAGATACTTTTACTGAAACTTCACCAGCTGAAATACCAGAAGAAGCAATAATTTTTCCTGCATCATTAACAGTTAATCCTACAGAACCTGCATTTAAGCTATATTTATCTTTCAACCAGTTAGTAATACTTGCAGAATCTAACTTACCATTACTAATTGTAAAGGTTGGTGAATCTCCTGAGCCTGCAAACTCATCACTAGCTGATAAGGTAACTTTAACTGCAGGTGTTTCCATAATCGTTACTTCTTCACCGTTCAAGTCAATCTTCACATTCTTCTTAAGTGACTTGATAATTTCCTTAAGTGCATCTTCTGGTGAGATAGTTTCTTGTTTACGTGGGGAAAAATTAGTTAATTATTTTAACTTTATTTTCCCGAAGCTTAATCAACTTACTAAAATAGTTAATAAACTAAATCGTGAATAAATTTTGCAAATTAAAAAGCAACTCAAATTTGGTATGAGTTGCTTTTAAAATAGAAGATATATATTATTTTTTTATTAGTTATTTGAATTTACAACAGCACTAGTAGCTTGATTTGCTTCATAAGCAGATTTTGCTTCTTCTGGAGTATTACTTGGAGTTAATTTAATGCCCATGGAGTACTTTACATCATCAGCTTTTACATAACCATCTTTTACAGTAATTGCTGACCATTCTCCCTTTGTGGCATAAAATGATTTGCCTACTAAATGGTAAAACAATTCAGCTTTGTTTTTCTTTGGTAACCAAATATAAAGCAATTTATTTACTTTAATATCTCCCAGCTGCTTTGTTATACGTTGACCATTTCCATTAGGATCCAAAATATTGCCTTTAGCATCATAAACATCTGTATCTTTAATAAAATTTATGTAAGAATAATGTTCAGTGTTGTAATCATGCAAAGGTAATTTTCTTTCAGCTTTAACATCAGCTGCTAAAATCCAATGATCGGTACCTTTAATTCGATATAAACCATCCTTAGTCATTCCAGCTGGAAATTGATTGACAAATGATGTAATCTCACGTCTATCTGTAATAAACTTAGTACCCAATTTTACCTTTTTTTGTACCACATTTCCTTTACCATCATAAATATTTACATTATATGGATATGATACTGTTATAGTAGTCTCTTCTTGAGCAGTATTTGTCGTAGAATTAGTATCTTTATCTTTTACAACATCACCTAAATTAGCAACTTTTACATATTGCTTAGCTGGTCCACCTACTCGGTAATATCTCTTACCATTCTTAAACTTATAGCTCCCACCATAAGTAACAATAGTAGTACCCTTTTTAACTAATTTGCTGTTAGCACGTCTTGTACTGGTTGCGTAAACATAAGCATTGTGTTCAACTGTACGTTTAACACCATCAATATTAGTTGCTTTTATGTATTGATTTTTGCCAGTTAATTTGTAATATTGACTTCCATTAATTTCAACTGTGTCTGGATCTACAGTAATTTTTTGGTATGATGAATATGTTTTTCCAGTATTTTTACCATTTTTATCATAAACAGCTGAATTATGCATAGTTGTTTTAGTAATTGAAACATCTGCAGCTTGGACCGTTTTAGAAGCAAATGGAGCAATCCCCATTAATGCAACAGCTGAGATAGCTGTTAATTTTTTGTTGAGTTTCATGAATTATATCCCCTTACTATTATGATTTATTTAATTATCTTATATTAATATTTATATTTCAATATATACAAAATCATGAATTATCTAAAAATAAATACAGATAATTCATGAAATGAACCATCTGTATTTTTGTTAATTATTTTGTAGTATTAGCTTGACTTGCTTCATACGTAGCCTTTGCTTCTTCTGGAGTATTACTTGGAGTTAACTTTGTACTCTCTTCAACAAATTTCACATCATTTGCTTTTACATATGCATTATGTCCAATTTCAATAGTGCTTTCCTGACTAGCTGAGTTAGTTGTAGCTGAAAAACTGGTACCAACTAGATGATAGAATAATTCAGATTTTTGTTCACTTGGAAGCCAGATATAAACTAATTTATCTACTCCCATCAAACCACTTTGTTTACGTATCTTTTGGCCGTTATGATTTTGTATAGTTCCATCTATATTATAAACATCTGTAGCTTTTGAAAATTGAATATATGACTTGTAATAGTGATAATAATTGTGAACTGGCAATTCTTTAGCAGCCGAAACAGAATTACTGTAGATCCAATAATCAGTACCTTTAATATGATAAATTGCTAATTCCCAATCATCGTCACCGTCCCTTCCAGTATCTGCACGTGTTCCTTGTTCTAGACGATCAACTATAAACTTATCGCCCTTTTTTGCATATTTACCTGATGGTTGAACAGCATCTTTTCCAGAAACTTCTGTATATAAAGGCGTACGTGAAACATTTACAGTAACTGTTGTTTCACCATCACTTGGACTCAATGTTGAGTTATTGGTTAATGAGGTGTTATTCTTATTGGTCACGGTCGAGTTAGATGAATTAGAACTTGCAGAGGTAGTAACTGCATCACCTAAGTTAGCTACTTTTACATATTGCTTAGCTGGTCCACCAACTCGGTAATATCTTTTACCATTCTTAAACTTATAACTTCCTCCGTAAGTAACAATAGTAGTACCTTTTTTAACTAGTCTGCGGTTAGCACGTTTAGTACTGGTTGCGTAAACATAAGCATTATGTTCTACTGTACGCTCAACACCATCAATGTTTGTGATTTTAATGTATTGATCCTTGTCAGCAAGCTTGTAATATTGTCCACCATTAATTTTAACGATACCTGATTCTACAACAACTTTTTGATAAGATTTGTACATTTTGCCAGTATCTTTACCATTCTTGTCATAAACAACAGAATTGTGCATAACAGTCTTATTAATAGTACTACTATCAGCAGCTTCAGCTGTGTTTGAAGCAACAAATGGAGCAATCCCCATTAATGCAACAGCTGAGATAGCTGTTAGTTTTTTGTTGAGTTTCATGAATTATATCCCCTTACTATTACGATTTATTTAATTATCTTATTTTAGAGAATATAATTCAAGCTAAAAAGAGCATAAACTCAGCAAATTACTAAGTTTATACTCTTTTAATTTTAACTATTCATTCCAAGATACTTCATAAATCTTGTTTGATGCTGTCTTATTTTTACCATTCATGGTTTTGTGGTAAGCAACAGTTAAGTAGCAGTGGTTCTCACCAAAAATTTGAATACCTTCAAGCTCAGTATGCATCCCTTGTCCATGAATATCAATTGGACCTGCATTATGAGTCAAGTCTACTTGTAACCAACTGCCTGTGTTGGTTCTTGCATAAGTAGGAATTTTGTAAATGTTTTTTTGATGATATACACCATTAATTGTATCAGGTGATAGTTGACTAGATACATAAATATTACCAGCATTATCAATGTCATAACCTTGAATTGATTTAACAGTTCCATAAAATCCTTCAACCACGAAGCTTTCTTGATATGGAAGATCCCCAAGGTTAACATAGCCATTACTGTATTCTACATTATCAAGTGCATTATTGACTACATTATTATCAAAGATTACAAAGTAGCCATTACCATTTTGATCTACAGTTGCTAATAAAAACTTAGTGTAATCCGGTGATACTGCAGCTTCTGCACGCTTTAAGTCATCACCTGAATAGAAACTACCATCTGGTTTTGTTAAAGAACCAGCTCTGTTCAAGTATGCTAAACGCGGAAGTTCAGTATTTGAAGTGTAAGTTCTACCAATTGAGCTAATATCTACACGAGCAATTTGTTTATCCCAATTGCTACTACCAGTAGCTGGTTTAGTACCTACAAACCACTTACCAGAACGACCTGAATATTCCCAAGTTTGAGTATGGCCACCAGCAGAATTATACAATGTAACTACTGGGGTAGTTACATTACCTGCGTATCCACGCAAAATATGGGTTTCAGTTTGGTTATTACGCAATTGCTCTGCGTAAATGTACTTTGAACCAACGTTTCCTTTTTGTGCTACTGCTAAGTAGCCAGTGTTTAAATCAGCTGTGTGAAAAGCTGAAATGTTATATGCTTGTCTCATATTTTTCCTCCAATTAATTTTCTTTTTGCTTAAACCTAAGCTCAGTAACAGATTTTTCAACTCCTGCAAAAATATTCTGCACGTCTTCTTCTGTTACCTTGAATCCCTTTCTTTGCAGACCATCAACCACGGCATTAACTACATTGTTTAGCTTCTTATCATCTGACATTACTGCCTTATCATAGAAGTAAACGTAATCAGTCATTAGTGTTTTCGCGGTGTCTTGAAATTCAGTTAAGCGCTGGTTCTTAAGATGAAAATGTCCTAATACTCCAGCTCCAATTAGGCTGATGATCCACAAAATCAAACCACATAGTTCAAAATAGTCACTAAAAGTCATAACAACCTATCCCTTAACTAATTTGAATTTTTGATCTATTGGCTATGTATTTTTCTTCTTTTTAGAGAATTTACTAGTTATCATTTTCATTAATGATTTGCTTAGCTTGTATATTAATTCAGTCGGTATCAGTATCACTATCAAATTCACTCTTTTCTTCCTCCAATCTAAGAAAAGCATGAATCAATAACTTAACTTTAACCACTTCTTCAATATCAAACTTTTAAGGGTGTGCTTTATCATTAATTTTTTAGCTACACGGATATATTAGACATCAAAAACTACTACAACAACTGCAGCTAAAACTTAAATAACTAACTTTGTCATAATCAAACTCCCACTTGATTATGACATCTCTAAAAGTTTCAAATTCAAAACTAATAAATCAAGATGGAGTTTGAAAGCAGACAACTTTTATTTTTCATCATACTTTCCTCCAAAATATTTTTTCGCTTTCTCCGGAAAAAGCCTCAACTTTTTTGTTCTTAGCTAGGAACAAGTCTATAGTACAAGATAACCTGAAATTAAAATTTCAGGTTATCTTGTTACAAGATAACCTGAAATTAGTCAATAGGAAATTGATTTATTTTTAAATTTTTTTGTTTATACCAAGAAAGCAACCTCTGAGAATCATCTAAATTAGTAACTAAGCTTTCTAGTTTATTCATGGCTACTTTTTCAAAATAACGCTTAAAAGAGATAAACATATAATTTTCGGCACTCTTAATAGGTTTTCCATAATCGTAGTTACGTCTAATACTATTAAGCACTTTTCTCAATGTATTTTCTATTCCTTGATTAAATTGATCAGTATATTCATATTCCTCAGTGCCAAGTACTTGTTCATCATCACGATATTGACCTGGCAACTCTAATGCAACATTAACTTGCCACTTTTGCCACAAATTTAATTTTGTAAATTCTTTTTTAACTGAATTTTTAGCGTTCAATATAATTTGAACTACACGGTAAAGCTGTTTTGGAGTTTTGCACCACAAAGAAAGCAACTTAGTTGCTGGTTTTGAAAGAATAAAGTTTTCTGAATCATCACTTTCAGTCATAAACTGCGGAGCGTGTTTAACTAAATCTCTATTTTGAGCTTCAATTTCAGCTTGTGTAAAACTTGATGGTGAAAAGTCTAGTTGAGTATCTTTATGTATCTTCTTAGTATCTAAGGAATTATTATATTTATTTACAGTAGTTTTTACTTTTTCGCTTAATTCAATGCTTTGACTATCTTTTTGTCTAGAAGGAGTATTTACGTCTTCACTTATATCAGTATTTAAGCTAACTGCATTATTTTCTTCTCGGGAAGAAAAACTTACGCCCTGAGATAATTTTTTATCTGAAACATTATAAACATTAGCTACAGATAATGCTGGCTTGAGTAAATATAAATGAGATGGATTATTTTTCTTTTCCTTCCAATTAAAGCCTTGTTTCTTTACAATGAGCAAGCCAACTTCTATTAATTTACTTTTGATATTAGTGACTGTCTTTTCACTGCAACCCAACATTGAAGCTAATTCTTCGTTAGTGTAAATGAGATAAAGTCTACCTTCATTATCAATCCACTTATTTTCAATAGAGTAAGATAATCTATCCTTTAGAAGCATATAAGTTTCACGATGATTACTTTTGAGTACTGACTTATAAGGCTTCAATTCATAAAGCCACTTAGGCATTTGATAAAATAAAGCGTTGCTCTTTTCATTAACTGTATAAAATTCTGACATAGTAATTACCTCCGTAAAATGTTTTTTGTTTCCCAGAGGCTTCAAATAAAAGTTTAAGTCATAGTTATTTGAAATAACACGTGGAATTAAGTATAATAACTATGAATTTAAAGATTTTAAAAGCTCACTTAGGTGAATTTAAAGATTTTAAATTAAAGATTTTGAAAATAAAATATCTTAAATAAAGCGTTACTTTTTTCGTAAAAGCAAAGCGCTACTCTTTAATTACCTCTGATAAGTTTTTGTGGTGTCTTAAATTCGTCAATATTTTGAAGCTATTAATTTTTTACTTGAAGCTTCTAATGTTTAAGAACAGGAACGGCCATTCCTGTTCTTTTTTGTTCAAAAATAAAAAACCAAATTGTTTGAATTTTTAAACAATTTGAGTTTAGCATATGATAAATATTTCAGCAATTACTTATTATTGAAAATTATAACTAATTCAACAAGCTTTAATTAAATATATAGTTCCTTTGCTACAGTCAACATAAGGCAAAAATAAGTAAAAACTAACACTGAAAAATATTTTTTGAAAACATTATAATTAAATACCACATTATAAGTTTCGCTATTTATTTATATTATTATATATTTAATAAAGCCTTAAATATGTGTAAATAAAATAAAGAAATACATAATTTAAGTGCATATTAGTTTTAAATCATCTTAAAATGACCTACACTAAATATTGGACAGGAAATAAACCAAGATACGGAGTCTTAACTTTCCACCGCTGAAATTCTCACAATTTTCTGTTTTTGTTGTTATGAATGGATTATTTTTAAACTTATATTATTTTTTTAATAACATCTCTTTCAACTTTAAAATGCTTATTTGATAAGCTTTTTACACATACAATTGTTATATATTTATATAATGTAAGTGAATAATATTAAAATAGTCTATTTATTTTTAATAAAAACTTCTATAGTCTATAGCTATAGAATTATAAGTATTTTGAAAGGGTCGAATGCTTCATGGCTAATATAGGACAGGAAATTTCTCGCCGTCGTCGCGAGCAAAAATTAACTCAAGAAGATTTAGCTGAACTAAGTGACTTGTCAGTTAATTTTATTTCACGTCTTGAGAGAACTAAAGATCAGAATGTAAGTATTCAGAAGTTAGATGCGATTGCACAAGCATTGAACACCACAACTCCGGAACTTATCAACAGTGCTTACGATGTAGCTCGTTCAAAGAATTCTTCTACAGATAACACTCCTGTGTTTATCCGTAAGGTTATCAATGAACTCAGAAAGTTGCCTCAAGGTACTTCTGAAAGAGTATGTAAGTCACTCATCGTATTGTTGAAAGAGATTACTTCTGCTTCTGGAAATGTTAGTGTAACTCCTCTTTCTGAGGAACAACTTTCCGTTGATAAGAAGCAAAAGTAGAATACTGTATTCTATAATAAAAACAACCCATTGTAGTTTTCGAATTGCTACAATGGGTTGTTTTTTAGATTGGTAAGTTAATCATTAAATCTATTATCTTTTACTTCAATTGTTTTAATGATTACATCTTCAACTGGCTTATCTGCTTTATCCTTCTTTACTTTGGCTATTTCATCAACAATATCCATACCATCAGTTACTTGACCAAAAACTGTATGGCGACCATCAAGCCATGGGGTTCCACCTTGCTTATATTGCTTAATGATTTCTTTTGGATAACCTGCGGGTTCCATTTCACGAATCATACGTTTAGGCATGTTTTTGTTTTGTACAATAAAGAACTGGCTTCCATTTGTATTAGGACCTGAATTAGCCATTGAGAGTGCTCCTCTCAAATTAAACAATTCACGAGAAAATTCATCTTCAAAAGGATGTCCCCAGATACTTTCTCCACCAGTACCATCCCCTTTAGGATCACCACCTTGAATCATAAAATCGCTGATTACACGATGAAAGGTAGTATTATTGTAGTAGCCTTTTTTAGCCAAACGAACAAAATTTTCAACCGTCATTGGTGCAAGTTCTTCAAATAAAGCAACTGTAACATCCCCATGATTGGTTTTAATAGTAGCTTTGATAATTTTGGCATCTTCAATATTTAATTGTGGATATGACATAAATAAATCTCCCCTTTTAATTAACATTCTATTTCAAGTTTAACATGCTTGCATTCCATAAGCATATTATAAAGTCCTCTAAAACAACAAGCTGGCAGCTCTTTATTTAGAGTTACCAGCTTGTTAATACTAAAAACTGACTTTTAAATTAGCCTTCAAAAGCATCAGTCAATGGTGGAACAACTTGCTTCTTACGAGAAACAACACCTGGAAGTTTAACTTCAGAATCTTCAAGCTTCTTACCAAATGCCTTTTCAAAAGTAGCCTTGTTATCATCAGAACCAACCACTAAAGCTTCAGAATCTGAATCTAAGATATTAGTAATCAAAAGCATGAACATGTCGTAGCCATTTTCTTCAGATGCATCGCTCATTGCCTTAAGAAAGGCTTCTTTACGATCCATTGCTTCTGGCAAGTCCACAACATTGATTTGTGCAACACGAACGTTGTTACCATTTAATTCAAAACTCTTAGCATCTAAGTCAATTAATTCTTCTTCTGACTTGTCAGCAATATTAGTACCAGCTTTAAGCATCTTAAGACCATATTCTTCATAGTCAACACCAGCAATGTTTGCTAAAGATACAACAGCTTCTTTATCTTGGTCAGTAGTTGTTGGTGACTTTAAGAGTAAAGTATCTGAGATAATAGCTGAAAGCATTAAACCTGCCAAGTTTTTAGGAATTTCAATTTCTTTTTCGTTAAACATCTTCCAAACAATAGTACTTGTACAACCTACTGGTTCAGCACGGTAGTAAAGAGGCTTAGAAGTGTTAAAGTTCATAATACGGTGGTGGTCAACTACGTTAGATACATTAACATCTTCAATATCTGAAACACTTTGTTGAGGTTCATTATGGTCAACAAGCATAACTGAGTTAACTTCATTAGCTGCAGTTTTAATTACACGTGGTGCTTCAAAACCAAATGTCTTAAGTGCATATGCAGTTTCATCATTTGGTTCACCAAGAGCAACAGCTTCGGTATTGTAACCTAACTTATTTTGTAAGTATGAGTATGCAATTGCGGTGCCAATCGCATCTGTATCAGGATTTTGGTGTCCGAAAACTAATTCTTTTTCCATTAAAAAGATCCTCTCTTCTTCTGTTTTTCTTTTCTACTCTAGTCTACTAAAATAATGCCTATTATCCAAGTATTTAATAGGCATTATTTAAGCATTATTTTAGTCAAATAAATCTGAAACGTCCTTATTTTCATCACTAAGCGGGCGACCAAGCTCAAGTAAAATAGGAGCACCATCTACCTTAGGATCAAGTACAAAGGACTCATTAGAGTATCTATCACCTAATGGAAATTCATTAGTCTTAATCTTGTAATGACGATCGCTGCTAGTAGTTAAAAGCAAAGTATGGTTTTGACCATATGAAGTTATTGCTGAAATTCTGTGTGGATTAGTTTTGAGTTCTCTAAGGACTAAAACACCACGTTTAGCACGAGATACTTTATTAACTAAATTTAAATTAAACTGCTTAAATGCACCTCGCTGAGTAATAAGACCAACCTTAATTAAATCATTAAATTCAGGCTTAACCAAAACACTGCCAACTACAAAATCATTATCTTTTAAGTTAACGGATTTTACACCCACTGCTTTAGCTCCAGAAGTTGGCACCTCACTAATATCATATTTAACTGCATAAGCATGATTAGTAAATAAAGTTACTTCTTGAGTAGAATCAGTATCAACTACATCAACACTAATTAAGCGACTACTTTCAGTTTTCATTTTAATAGCAGTCATTGCACGAGACTTATATGTTCTAGTAGGTTGTAAATTAGCAAGTTCTAATTGCTTAATATATCCATCGTTAGTTGCTAAAAGAAAGTTCTTTTGAATAGATAAATCCTTAAAGTCAAAAACGCGAATAATTTGTTCATCAGACTCTAACCCTATTTCCTGAGATAAGTGCTGACCAGTTTCTTTCCATCTAGTTTCAATTAATTCATGGACTGGACGATATATTACATTTCCTCGGTTAGTAAACAAGTAGAGATTATCTAAAGTAGACAATGTCTTTTCATATATGACCTTATCTCCATCAGGAAGCCCATTATCTCCTTCTTCAGTAGACTGGAATGAACGCAAAGATGAACGCTTAAGATAACCATCACGACTAATTAAAACGCGGACATTTTCTTCAGCAACCAGGGCAGTTTCATCAATCTTTATTTTGGCACTTTCTTCAGAAATTTCAGTCCTACGCTCACTACCAAAGTCTTTTTTCACTTGACGGAGTTCTTTAATAATTTCTTTTTCAAGAGTATTTCTATCAGATAAAAGCTTTCTAAACTTTTCGGCTTTTTTATTAAGATCTTCTTGTTCAGCAACTAAGGCATCAACATCAGTATTAGTTAAGCGATAAAGTTGAAGAGACACAATAGCTTCTGCTTGACGATCAGTAAAATCAAACTTTTTAACCAAGTTTTTCTTAGCATCAGCTTTGTTTTTAGAAGCTCTAATTTCCTTGATTACTTGGTCTAAAATATCCATAGCATGAATTAGACCTTGAATAATTTCAAGACGATTCTCTGCCTTATCTAAGTCATATTTGGTTCTTTTAGTGATAACATCTTCTTCATGCTCTAAATAAGATGACAAAATCCGCTTTAAGCCAACTTGAACTGGTGTCATATGATCAATTGCGACCATATTGAAATTATATGACACTTGTAAGTCAGTATTTTTAAATAAATAATTCAAAATATTTTGAGCATCAGCGCCCTTTTTAAGTTCAATTACTACTGATAAACCATGACGGTCGGTTTCATCTCTAACTTCCGCAATCCCATCAATTTCTTTATTCAAACGAATCTCATCAATTTTTTTAACTAGGATTGCTTTGTTGACATCAAATGGGATTTCTGTGGCAACAATTTCTTGACGATGACCGCGAATTTCTTGAATTGTGGTTTTCGCTCTTACTTGAATACGGCCACGACCAGTTTCATAAGCTTCCTTAATTCCTTTAGTGCCCATAATAATTGCACCCGTTGGAAAGTCCGGTCCCTTAACATACTTCATTAAATCTTCAAGTGTAGCATCGGGATGCTTAAGCAGATAAATAGTAGCATCAATTACTTCGCTTAAGTTATGTGGTGGAATTTCTGTGGCATAACCTGATGAGATACCAGTAGATCCATTTACTAAAAGATTAGGAAAACGCGCTGGAAGCACAGTTGGTTCATACTCTGTATCATCAAAGTTGAGTACCATTTTGACAGTATTTTTATCAATATCTTGCAAGAGCATATTGGAAATTTTACTTAAACGTGACTCTGTATAACGCATTGCAGCTGGACCATCACCGTCCATAGAGCCATTGTTTCCATGCATTTCTACAAGAGGTTCACGCATTTTCCAATCTTGTGATAAGTGAACTAATGCACCATAAATGGAACTATCACCATGTGGGTGAAAATTACCCATGATATTACCAACAGCTTTAGCAGCTTTCTTAAATGGCTTATCATAAGTGTTTCCATCTTGATACATTGCATATAAAATACGACGTTGAACAGGTTTTAACCCATCACGGATATCAGGTAAGGCACGTTCTTGAATAATGTATTTAGAATAACGGCCAAATCTTTCCCCCATTACTTGTTCAAGGGGCATTTCTTTAATTCGTTCTTTAGTGGTCATTAAATCAAAAACCTTCTTTAATCATTTTCTTTATCAAGAATGGAAGCATCTTCCCCCATTCTAAACTCTACATTTTCTTCAATCCACTTTCTTCTGGCAGCAACTTTGTCACCCATTAAAGTGGTTACTCGGCGTTCAGCTAATGCAGCATCATCAATTCTAACGCGAATTAGCATTCTTGATTCAGGATTCATTGTAGTCTGCCATAATTGTTCAGCGTTCATTTCACCTAAACCTTTGAATCGTTGTAAAGAATAGCCGCGTCCCATTTCTTTTTCTTGTTTGGCTAATTCTTCATCTGTCCAAGCATATTTGATATTAGCTTTTTTGCCGCGTCCTTTTTGAAGACGATATAAAGGTGGAAGAGCAATATATACTTTTCCTTGTTCAATCATTGGGCGCATGTAACGATAAAAGAATGTCAAAAGCAAAATTTGAATGTGAGCTCCATCATCATCGGCGTCTGTCATAATAATAACTTTATCATAATTAGAATCGTCGACATTAAACTCAGTACCAACACCTGCTCCAATGGTATAGATCATTGTATTGATTTCTTCATTTTTGAAAATATCTTGTAATTTAGCCTTTTGAGTATTCAAGACCTTACCACGAAGTGGCAAAATCGCCTGGAACTTACGATCACGCCCTTGCTTGGCACTTCCGCCGGCAGAATCCCCTTCGACTAAAAACAATTCATTCTTCTTCGGATTGCGCGATTGAGCAGGAGTTAATTTTCCTGATAGAACTTCTTTTTTACGACGCTTTTTGCCATTACGACTTTCATCTCTTGCTTTTTTAGCTGCTTCACGTGCATCCCTAGCACGTTGAGCCTTCTTAACCAACTCCTGTGCTAGTTCGCCATTTTCCATTAAGTAATATGACATCTTTTCATATACTAAGGAGTCAACAGCTGAACGAGCTTGCGGGGTTCCAAGTTTTCCTTTAGTTTGACCTTCAAATTCAAGAAGTTCTTCTGGAATCTTAATTGATAAGACTGCACTTAAACCTTCACGATAATCAGAACCATCAATATTTTTATCTTTTTTACCAAGAAGCCCCTGCTTTTTAGCATAGTCGTTAAATGCACGAGTAAAACCGCTTCTAGCACCTACTTCGTGACTACCACCATCTGCAGTACGCACATTGTTAACAAAGGAAACTAAGTTTTCTGAATAACCATCGCTATATTGACCGCTGAATTCAATTTCCATTCCATCTTGCTTACCTTCAAAATAAAAGACATCACTAATTGTGCCTTTGCCTTCATTAAGGTAAGAAACGAATGACTTAATACCATCATCATACTGAAACTCATCATGATGTTCTGGATCACGCTCATCGGTTAAAGTGAATTTAACTCCCTTAAGTAAAAAGGCACTTTCACGAATTCTTTCTTGAATGGTTTCGTATTTATATTTAGTTGTTGAAAAAATCGTATCATCCGGTTTAAAAGTAATAGTGGTACCCGTTTTTTCATCAGTATCACCTAAACACTTAAGAGTGCCAACTGGATGACCACCATTTTCAAATTCTTCTTCATAAGCTTTTTCATCACGTACAACATGCACCTTCATATAACTAGATAGTGCATTAACTACGGATGAACCTACCCCGTGAAGACCACCAGAGGTCTTATAATTTTGTTCAGTAAACTTACCTCCGGCGTGTAAAACTGTCAAAATAACTTCAATCGTTGGTTTTCCTGATTTGTGCATCCCTGTTGGCATTCCACGTCCAAAGTCACGCACAGTTATACTATTATCTTTGTGGATGGTTACATCAATTTCTTTACCATAGCCAGCCATAGCTTCGTCAACTGAATTATCGACAATTTCATAAACTAACTGGTTCAGTCCATGAATATCAGTTGACCCAATATACATACCAGGACGTTTACGAACTGCTTCTAATCCGTGTAAAATTTGAATTGAAGAATCATCATAAGTATTAGCTTTAGCCACTAAAATTCCTCCACTTATTCATTAATTTAGTTCACTCCATATATTTACAAGCAAAATTTTGCTAAAATAGCCATAGATTTAAATGGAGTGATTAACATATGTCTGCATTAGAAATTGCATCGTTATTTATTTTAGCATACTTGATTGGGTCCTTCCCAACAGGTGTGATTGTCGGAAAGGTCTTTTTTCATAAAGATATTCGCAAATATGGTTCTGGAAATATTGGTACTACCAATACTTTCAGAGTATTGGGACCTGTTGCAGGAGTAATTGTTTTCTTAATTGATTTTTTTAAAGGGACACTTGCAACAATTTTACCAGTGATATTTCATTTGGGACCACATTATCTTTGCTTGTTTTTTGGATTAGCAGCTATTTTAGGACATGCTTTTTCTATCTTTTTGAATTTCAAAGGTGGAAAAGCTGTTGCGACAACTGCTGGTTTTCTTTTAGGATATAATGTACATTTCTTCTTGATATGTGCAATTATCTTTTTCCCATTATTATTCATCACTAGTATGGTATCTCTAACGAGCTTGATTTCAATTATCTTAATTTTTATTGTGTCATTTTTCTTTCATGATATGGCATTAACTATCTTGAGCGGATTATTAGTAATTTTAATTTACTGGAGTCATCGGTCAAACATTAAACGCATTGAAAACCATGAAGAAAATCTTGTGCCGTTTGGTTTAGTTTATTGGTACAAAAAGGCTCACGATAAAAAATAAGTATTTTTTACAAACAATAGTTCGTAAGAATACATTCTAAAAGATTTGATTTATATCGTCAAATCTTTTTTATTTTGCTTAAGACTAGTTATAACTAAAAAGATACTTTATTTTAAATAATAAAGTATCTTTTTATAAAAATTAGTTGAACTATTTAAATGGATTTCTTTATAAACTTTCAGCAAGTAACCTGCCTTCAGTAGAATAATCTGAAAGAGAAAAGCCAATCATATAATAATCAGTAAATAAATTTCCCGTTGACATTTCACCCACTGCATAAACATTGGTAAAATAGCCACCGTCTTCTTTTTGAACTTGCATTTTTTTGTTGATATTGACACCGCCAATTGTACCCCATGATCCAGGCATTGTATAAATAGCATAGTAACCATTTTTACCAGTGAAACTAACTAAATTTTGAGAAGATTTACCAAATTTATCTTGACCAAGCGCGCACGCTCTCTGGTACTGATTAAAAGTTTCCTTAAGATTAGTTGAATCTAGATTGAGTTTATCAGCTAATTCTTCAATCGTTTGAGCATGAACCATAGTTTTTGAACCTTGAGGAATTTTATCTAGTTTTTCTTTAAATTTTTCATCTATTTGATCAACATCATAGATCAAATAATACCTGGAACTTCCTTCACGATATAAAGCAGTCGTTAAGTTCAAAAAACTAAATGGAGCTTCATTAGTGAACCTCTTAGCCTGATCGTTAATCACAATTGCTTTGCTGTAATCCGGCTCATTGCTGAAATTAGTATAAAACATTGGAGAAAAATCTAACTCTGCACTTTTATAAACGTTATTAGAATCTATTTTTGCACCAATTTTTTGAAGTAAGTCATAACCATCGCCAGTATTACCTAAATTTGCTTCATTAAACACGTGAACATTTTTTAAACTTGGCATACTTTCTTGAAGCAATTTTTCTTTAGAATATGAAGCACCCCCTGTAGCAATTACTACATTCTTGGCATTAATAGTAAATTTACCATTACTATTTTTAGCTTGAACTCCTGTAGCAATATCATTTTTCATATTTATCTTTGTAATAATAGTTCCTCTAAGAATGATTCCGCCATTAGATTCGATATACTTTTCTAAGATTTGAGCAACTTGGCCACCAGCACCAAATCCAGCACAGATATATGGAAGCTTTAAAAAGAACTTCGGATCAGTTTTTGCTATTTTGAGCAATTCATCAAAAGTCTTTCCAGAATTATGAAGAAGATATTTTACAAAGTCCATATTCATTGAGCTTCCGGGATCATCTTGGTTGGCTTTTTTGATCCAAGATAGAAGTTCATTCATATTATTATCCTGATTAATCTTTTGAAGAGCTTTTGATCCATGAGTAGCAAAAGCACCTGCCGCATATCTAAATGAGCCACCTATTTGGTCATTCTTTTCTAAAACTACTACTTTTAACCCTTTTTTAACAGCAAATGCGGCAGTAGATAAACCACTTAATCCTCCACCAGCAATAACTACATCAGTGGTAAGATTTTTTGCAGGAGTAGTTTTCTTAACAAACGGCTTTTGTGACCATGCTTGAGCATTTCCCGCTTGGGCGACAGCCTTAGTTGCGGCATTAATAATAGCTTCAGAAGTCATTGTGGCACCTGTGATAGCGTCAACATTCAAAGTTTGCTGTTTAACGATTTCTTTTGGAATTACTTTCATCGCAGTATCACCAACATAAGGACTTTCAGTTTGCTTTGTCACTTTTACAGCAGTAATTTTATTATCATTTGTAGTTACTTCTACACTTACTGGTCCTCCATGTCCATGTGCGCTTGCAGAATATGTGCCGTTTTTTAAAGAATAGTCTGCTTTTTCAAGTCCTGCTTTATTCAATGCATTAAAAGTTGCATTTTGTACAGCTCTTGAGGTTACTGAAGCACCAGAAACAGCATCTAAGTCACTAGATTGCTTTTTCAAAATTTGTTCTTCTAAATTTTGAGCAACTTTTGCATATCCATTTGCTCCTTCACCCAAATCAATATGAGCCGCAGTAATCTTATCATTATCAATCTCTACTTTTACCTTTATTGGGGTGTGCATCCCTTTAGCGCAGCCCGTAAAATTACCATTTACCATAATCAATCCCTCTTAATTAATAATAGCGCTTACATTTTTGCTTAAAATAAAAACTATCTATACCATTCTGGCTTATCTCCTTCAGTATGTGGTTTTTCTAAGCCGATAGATTCATCAATATCTTCTTTAGGATTCTTGATTAATTCATAAACATATGAAGCGACAGACTTTCTGGAAACTTCAGTATTGGTTATTTCTTCACCTTTTTTAGATCTTTGATAATCAACTTCATCTTTATTGGTCATCCAACTTGGACGAATTATAGTGTAATCAAGATCTGAATCTTCAATAATTTTAGCAGCTTTAGCATATTCAGTGATGTAATTACCTAAAGTCTGCTTATTCCAATCACCAAACTTACCAGCCACTTCATCATAAATTCCAAGTGTTGAAATCCAAATCAAGCGCTTAACTTTATCCTTATTCATTGCTTCTACAACTGCTTTTGCTTGTTTGACAATTGTATTGGTTCCGCCAAGATTTGCATAAACGACATCTTGTCCCTTAATTGCTTCTTCAAGTTCATGCTCATTTGTAGCATCGCCTTCAATAATCGTAGCCTTATCTTTATCTTGGCTTAGGCGGGATGCATTACGTAAAAATAAGGTAGTTTCAATATCTTTATCCGTAAACAACATTTTTTCAGTTAATTGTGCAACTTGACCATGTGCACCTAATACAATAACTTTAATCATTTTTATGCCTCTTTATTAAAATACTCACTCTCCCAAGAAAATATTTTGCTAATATGATCTTGTAAAAGTTTAATTGCTAAATTTTTATCTTTATTTAAAATAGTATCAATAATTTCAATTAATTCTTTGACACATGTTTTAACACATAAGTTACTTTTAGCTATTGTGTAACGCATTCTATCAGTTTGATTATTCAATAGATCTAAGCTTTTTTGTAAAGTAGAACCACTAGCAGAGCTAGTTAAGTATAAATGTAGTTTTTTATCCAAAATAATATATTGAGACCAATTTTGCTCTACACCAGCTTTGATAAGTTGAGTTTTAAAATTAATAAGCTTAGTTTCATCTAAATTATCAAAATTTTTCTGTAATGCATATGCTTCTAGCATTGACCGCAAATCATAATTTTCTTTTAGTTCTGCAGCCGTTATTTTTGTAACTCGTGTCTCTTGACCATCTCGTTCAATAAGTCCTTCCGACTCTAGTACATTAATTGCTTCACGAATAGGAGTTCTAGAAAGATTCAATCTAATTCCCATTTGATTTTCTGAAAGCAGATGACCAGGACGATATTTTCCTGTTATAATTTGTTCTTTGATGTAGTTGTATGCCTTTGTTTGATTTGTCATATTAAAATACCTCTTAGACAAACTATAACAGACTAAACTATTGACTATTATTCTATGAATATTTTTTCAACCTCCTTTCATTTTGCTTACAATTGTATAGTAGTTCACTTGCTTTATATGAACAAGCCTTTTCAAAGCATAACTTGTATACAGGTTTTTAATGATTATTTTTTAAAATTAAGAGGCTTATTGCTTTACACTAAATTAGGAAAGCGCTACAATATGATGTGCTGAGTAGTATAAACGTTTTCAATCAGCATAATAATTTTCACTTACCGATTCTAATTATTTATAGTTCACTGATTGAAAGCAAAAAGGATTCAATCTAGGTGCGTTGCCTAGCTTTGAATCCTTTTTTTGTTAAAAAAGCAAAGCAAGATGAAAATAACACTGCATTATAAGGTTATTGTTAGCCTTGCAATTCTTTTAATTCGTTAATTCTCTCTACCATCACTTCATATAAACCATCCTCAGTTGCACGACGCAAATAAGCACCAAAATTCGTGATGTTTTCTCCAAAATCTAATTGTTCTTTGATGCGGAATAATACTTGACTAAAAGCTTTTTGGGTCGTTATTTGTGCAGAAGTATATTCTACAAACATATGGTGAAACTCCCTATTAGTCAATAAGTTTGCACTTATAATATCTTTTTCTAATTGAGAGGCAATCGAGTGCAAAGTTTGCATAATTATTTTAATTTGTCGATTGCTCGTTAAAAAACCATAGTGCTTGAATCCAAGTAATAATTTATATCCAGAATCATTTACAAAAAATGGCTTAGTGACAGTCTTTTTTTGAGGCTTAAAGATAGATTTCGCCCTTTTAACCTTTCTATGATTTTTAGTTGGTTCGGCTTTTTCATTATAAAAGTCAGATTCTTCGTATTCTGGTTCAAGCAAATAGTAGCGGTTTGCTTTATTAAGTCCCATACGCTGTTGAGCAATAAGACCGCACTTAATAAGCATGTCTTTATACTTCAAAGCAGTTTCATGGCAACAATTAAGTGCTTCTTCAATCGACTTTAATGTATAGTTGAAAAACAAATTTCCATCTTCATCAGTAAATTTATTTTTATTAATCTTTGAAAGTTTATAACGGTTGTAAAATAAGCTATACAATTTATTAGCTTTTTCAGGAAGATGAGCGTATTTTTTATTATCTAAAAAGCTAAAATACTTGAGAAATGTAGCTTTCTTACTATGATTATCGTTAAAAAGTACAATACTATCTAATTTCATAAAAATAACCTCCAAGGTTAGCTCATCTTGAGTAACTTTTGCAGGCTTAATATGCAATCCTATTGAAAATTATACTAATCTTGGTATAATTACTATAGCAATGCATAAAAGCATCTAACAAAAGTTCGTTGTCCAGGCTTCCAATCTGAAAGACGAGCTTTTTGTTTTGTTTTTATTTATTAAAATTTTTATAACATTTAAATTTATTGTACCATTGTTAGGCATATTTGAAAATATAATTTTCAGATATGCCTTTTTTAGTACATCCCCCTACTAATTAAAAAAACTGTGAATATTATTTTTCTTGATTGATCAATCAATAATCTTTTTATATTTAATGAAATTTGCCCGGAAATCCACCTATTTTTAATGGGTGGATGGATAGGGCTTTTTTTCTTTCTGGGCATTATATATTTGATCATTGATGTACTTTTCCACTACTTCCTTTGACATATTGCCTACAGTGCCAAAATAATAGCTTGAAGACCACAGGTGTCCGCCCCACATCTGTGATTTCTTTATTTCTGGATGATTTTGGAAGAATAAAAATGCGCTTCTGCCTTTTAGTGCCTTGATAACGCTGGAAGCAGCTTTATACGGCTTGAACGAAATAAGCAGATGAATATGCTCGGGCATTACCTCCATTTTTTCAATAAGAATGTCATTGTCTTGGGCAATTTGCACAAGCAGCTCTTTCATTTCATCAGCTAATTTTTGGTCCTTAAATATCTGGTTGCGATATTTAGTACACCAGATTAAATGATAGTGGGTGCTATAAACATATCTTCTCTCATAAACTGCATCTTTTATTTTATCTCTTCTTATATTCATTGACATATAATTTACTCCTTGTTATTAAAGTGATTCATAACTATATTGTAACATACATTGACAGATGATATAATTAATGTTATTCGCAAAGGAGGTGAAAA